>AUXO018449706.1_pt1 | contig 15384 bp, 23 predicted proteins | sample 768731 | NCBI WGS metagenome assembly AUXO01 (sample SAMN02715735, study PRJNA202380) | gut metagenome | biome: sheep rumen | host: Ovis aries | place: New Zealand: Palmerston North
AGCTCAATATTTTATTATAGAAACTGATATCAATAAAGCTAATAACAGTTAGGCATTTATCTAGGATTTATATACAAGTATTACACGTTCTTAGGTTGGAAGTATTGTAATAGCTCCTCAAAACTTTGGAAAAAACGGCGTTGGAATTATAGTTAATAATGTTAAAACACCAGATACAGTTTATACAGAAGAAGGAATTACTAATGAGTCTAAAACAAGATATATTAATAGGAAGAAAGCTATATTAGGAAAATTATTTGATAATGTAAGTTTAGAAGAACATCATATTGAATATATTCCTAGACAAAAACATCAAGCAAATCCTCCTTTAACTAATCCTGTTAATCCTCCTGTTAATCCACCATCACCTCCAGCTGCTCCTGCAGTTAATTCAAATGTGTTAGCATTTGAAGAAAATAAAGGAATAAGAACATATAGTCATTCGTTTAGTGGGGAAGATTAGGTATTTACATTTGGAGATTATACTCAAACAGATACACTCCCTGTATTAACTAAAGAATGGTTAGAAGCAGTTGGTTCAGATCCAGAGTTTAAATATTTAAGTGAAATAACAGTTTCAAATACTGGAAAAATTACATTAAACTTACTTGATGATAATAAAAATTCTAAACCATTAGAACTTCCAGAAGGAACAGATATAAAAGACTTAACTGATGGTATATTAGAATTATTAGCTCCACCAACAGGTACTGGAGAAGATGAAGATGTTGTTGAACCACAAGAAGAAAACCCTGTGGCTATAATTACAGAAAATCCTGAAAAACTTGATGAAGAAACTAAAGAAATTAAAGAAGTTTCAGTAAGAAAAACTGTTGTAGAACGTGGTCCGAAGCCTTTATCAAAAGCAAATAGAGAAGAAGAAATAAGAGAATCTTTTAAGTTTGCTCAATTATTATTCTCATTTAACAGTTTTGAAGATTTCGGATTTGAAATAAATGATGACGGTGAAATTCAACCAAAAGAAGGATTAGATGCTGAAATAGCTAAACATAGAATCGATGGTATAAACGGATTAATTAGACTTACTCAAAAGTATAACGATTGCCAATTTGATGATAAAGACGCTAAATTAGCTTATACTATATTAGGAGAAATTTCTAGTATTGCAATGCATGGATTATCGTTATCTGAGATTTCCGATAAAGTATCTAGAATTTTATTTGGAGACTCTGGAAAACATAAAATTAATTGTCATTTTGCATTAAAATGTAGTCCTAGATTATCGCAAGATAAAGACTATTTTGATACAAACGGTAAGTTTGCTCAATATGAGAGAAAATCTACTGAACAATCTAAATATAATGATGCTACAGATCCTGTTTCTCAGGATGCATATAGAAAACAAATAGTACTTACTATAGAATTAGATGGAAAACCATCTTTAGAAGTTCCTATTGTACTATTAAATTCAGCATTAAGTATATTCTAGATGAAAGAAAATGACGATCCTGTATATCCAGAATTACTTGAAGTTTGGGATCCTGAAAATAGCACATTGTCTATACATGAAGGAGTTGGCAAAATATTAGATGCATTTGATAACAATAAATATCCACAATATAGGACTTTAATGAATCTATTTAGATTGTTTGATTTCACAATGCCTGGTTATTTTAAAGTTAATAAAGAATTTAAAACTAACGGTAAAAAATATGATTTAAGAAATTGGACAATCGGAAAAGATTTATTAAATTTGGGAGACGTACTTGAGTTAGAAAGAGGTAAACATTCAATTAATGGTACAAATATTTATAGTAGACAATGGGTACCTATAACACAAGTAGCATCCGATCCAAGAAAAACAGTTTCTGAAGTTTTTGTAACTGGAAATGATATTTATAATGATGAAGGAAAATGCATAATGAAAGGAGGACATCCGTTTGTTCTAGTAACTAGCGATAAATCTCTTTCTGAAGATGATTTATGGGACATCTATAAAAAAGATTAGAATAAACCTATTCATGAAAGAGATAATAAAGTCACATTTTATTTTGTCCTTCCTCCAAAAGTATCGTTTGGACAATATATGATAAGTCTACGAAACTTCTGTTTTAAAGGAGATAAAAATACTCAGCCTATTGGAAATAATGCTACAATATATAGAGTATTTGAAGGATTACGTTAGTCTTTAGGTGATAATTTTGAATCTGTTTTTCAACATGGATAGTTCGGAAATCCAGAAAGAGTTTATTCTTGGGTAATATCTACCTTAGATGCTATAAAAGAAGTTTATGACAAAAACGATTATACTAAAGCTGTTGAAATATTAAAAGCAGAAGATAAAAATAATCCTCTTAAATTAAGTAACGAAAGACGATTAATAAACATCTTAAAAGAATTAGTTTGGCCATTAGGACCTACTGAAACAGGATTTAAAAATACTGATAATTATGGGTTATTTAATTCAGAAATATATAATACATTAGAAGAAGCATTTAATAATACAAATGTTATAATTTATGATAATGTAAATATTAAAGAAGATTCTAATGGAGAAATTAAACCTGTAAAAGTATTTAGTAGATATAATGGTTATAATAAACCTACAGTATATACTGGAGAAGAAACTGACGATTATAAACCAGGCGATGCTATATTAGAAGAAGATATTGATACTAATTGGCATATAAATGGAAAATCTTCTACTTCTCAATATCAAACTAAAGAAGATGATGAAAGTTTAGGTGCTTTCTTAGATTATATTATAAGACATTGTTTATTTGAACATAGAGGACAAATTTATTAGAAATAGGGTAAATATGGAGATGGTGATTTTGAATATTATCAAGGAGCTAGAGAAGACACAAATCCTGTAGAAGAAGTTATAAATACTGTTGATGAAGAAAAATAGAAAGTATTAGATTTTATAACAGAAGAAACAGGAAAAAGCGAAACTGAAGCTTCTGATTTATATACTAAATTAATTAATAATCCGAAAGAAGGAACTGATGAGTTAAATCAAGCTCTTATAGATAATAATAGTAAATTTATATTTATAAATAATGAGCAAATAGATTTAAGTGAAAAATTCCCAGGATTAAAGTTAGTACAAATACCTCAAAATATTAAGACAGATAATAATGGAAATACAACAGCAACATTGTATTTATCTGATGGTTCTGTTTATGAACTAGTAAAAGAATCAGATAAAAATCCAGTATATTCTAAAATACAAGATGGAGAAACTCCTCCTGTTAATCCTATAATAAATCCAGAAGGTCCCGTTACATCTAGTTATATAATAGGTAGTGATCTTAATATTGCTAATGATGAATTAATGGCTGCTCAAATACTTAGATTAGTCTCTGGAAATTTTAATGATTTAAGTACATTAGATGCTATGATTAGAAATACTCTTAAAACAAGAGCAAGAATGGGATTAGCATTAAGTACTATAAATTTCATTAAAAATTATGAAGCAGTATTAGCACAACATGAGTATTTTATTGATGTTAATCATCCTGAGAGAATAAACAATGTCAAAAAAATGATTGATGAAATTACAAGATATATAAGTTTACCTTATGACAAGGTAGCAAATGAATTTGTTCCAAGTCTAAACTCAGAACAAAATAAAGATTAGAATGATAACAATTGTGGAGTTATAATTTAAATAAAATTAAAATGAGTGCAACATGTAATAATTATAAAGATGCTATTTACCAACACATATATAATATTGCTTCTGCTCCCGGCTTTATTGGTCGGGACAGAAGTATTATATAGGATGTTAAAAAATTTATATCAAGTGATGAATTTCGATCTAACTATTTTACATCTGAAAATGGAATTAAAACTAAAGCCAGTTAGAGAGAATTTGCATAGTTTATAGTAGATGTCTTATAGAGCTTCTTTGTAAATGTAGGAAATCCACAAGATATGGTTAATACAATTGTAGATCAATGGCTTAATTCAGATACTTTTAAACTTGGAAATCAAGAATCTACATCGTCAGAAAAATTGGTTTAGTTAAGCGATGAAGAAATGTATAAACTTTAGTATAATCAAGATTATATGAAAGATGCTTTTGGTGGTTCTAATAAAACTATGTTAGATGCTAAAAGTCAAGCTAAAAAAATGCTTACAAGAGCGTTTATATATTCTTCTCATGGTGTTGTTAGCACTATTAGAGACTTAAGAAATGCTATAATGCGTGAACAACAAGCTTTATTAGATACAGTTTTAAATTATCTTAGAGAAGAATATTCATCTGATCCTAGAGTTACTGCAAGAGGCCAATATGTTTTAAATAGGTTTTCTAATATGTTTCACTAGGATGGAACTTATACCGATGTAGTAGAAACAGTAGAACAGTCGTTTGGACAAGTATTTGAAAAACCTAGTAATTTATTTGAATTATAGGTTAAAGCTGATAGTTCTAAAGATGATAACGCTAAACGATTTATAGAAGCGTATAAAAGTTGGATATTACTCAAAAACTTTTCAAATTTAGTAAAAGATACATTCGGGGATGCCGTTGAAATCGATGAAGATTTAAACGAATACGATCCGAATAGATATTCTATTGGCAAATCTGGATCTAATGTTTATACAACATGGAGAACATCTGATGAAATATTTCTAAGTGACGAACTTAATAATATAGTACAACTAATTGTTACATCTGCACCAATGTATGGATATGGAGTAGATACTCCTTTAGAAGATTCTGAATTAAGATTAAATGATTTTAATTATATAATTGGAAAACTTAAGAATTTTTCTGGAACCGTAGAAGCTTCAGATACAGAAAAATTTAGAATAATGAAAAATAGTATTACTAATTTATCACAAGAAACAAAAGGAGCAATTAGTAATATAAGGTCATTAGCAGAATTAATTGATAAAATTAGAATAAATCCATCTAAATATTTACCTGCTTTATTTGAAATATTATCTAATCCTGATGCTTATTCAAACTTAATTACTGAAAATAAATCTAGTGATATTAGATTAGGTGGATTTAATGTTCACGATAAAAATTTAATATATACTTTATATAAAAACTTTTTTGATAGAAATAATCATGAAAGTTTAATTCGAAATCAAGAAAGAGCTGGACGTGTTGAAAAAGATTATTATGGATATTTAACACAAGTTATAGACTCTATATATACCAATAAATATCTTCAATATTATAAAGATATTAATGGAAATATGCGTATTAGAGGTATGATGGGACAGTAGTTAGATGATATAAGAATTAGATTAGAAAGAAATATTCAATCTAAACACGCTAGAGGTTCTATTGTTTATTCTGATTACGTTAATAAATACGGAATAGTACCTACAATTCAAAATAATAACAATATTAAACAAATACAAAAAGTAGAATTTAATATTCCTTTGTTTACATTAAATGGATCTGGAGATAAAGTATCTCAAGGTTTAAAATTACATGTAACTGTAGGAAATAATAAAATAGACAGTGTTCTTACAGAAACTATAAAATATGAAGTTGTTAATGCAAATGGAGAAGTAATTCAATTAAAAGGAGAACCATTACTTAAAAATGCGGCTAATTTTATAGAAGATATGATTGGACTTGACGTAAATAATGATAAATTTATAAGGGCTTTCCAAGCTGCTAGTCAAGTAAAAGATCAAAATTTCAATACATTAACCGACGATTTAATAAAATTCTCTTCTAGAATATTATTTAGAATATATTTATCCAATCATATGTTGGATAGTAAAGGTGAATATATTAAAACAAAATCAGAAGCTAGGGAAAAAATAAAAGAAATATTTAGAAATCATTCTATGAACCCTAATAGTTATATATATCCTGCAACGGGAGAAATAAAACTAGTAAGTAATGATGATTTACAAACTTTAAAAACACTAGCTGCTACATACGCTTATGTAAGAAATTTAGCAACAGCATCTGTTATAAAGGACGGTAATGGTAATTCGTTAAGTGCCGATTCGTTAAGTAAATTAGGTTCTAGTTATAGAACACAATGGGTAGAATAGAATAAAAGATTCGATTCTGCAACAAAGAATTATATTTTATTAGATCCTGAATTATTTATGGGATTATTTCAAGCAAAAGAGTTAAAAGATTATGAGAAATCACAATCTAAATCTCATGTTAGTTTCAATCCTACTGAAATGCTTGATGGAACATTACTTTATGATTATTTTGCTAATATAACATCTCCAAAAGGAACAGAAAATCATAATAACGTATTCTTTTTAGCTTCTGTAAACTCCGATAAATCTAATATAGGTAGACTTAAAATTAACTTAAATTATAAAGTAGCTAATTTATTTAAAGAAGAATTAAATGAAATAAATGAATTTTTAAATCAAATTCAAAATTATTTACCTCAAGAATTAAAATATACAGCTACTTCCGTAAAACAATTTAATACTGCTTGTATCAAACTTAATCTTTCTGCACAGGCTGTAATTGAAGATGCTATTAGAAGATTTGCTCTTGATAAAAAACAGTCTATAGAAATTCCATCTAATTTTGGATTTGATGAAATAGGACAACTTACAATAAATGAAAATATTATTGTAGGTGATGATACTACTATCGCTGAACTAATACAAAAACCAAACGGAGAGAAAGTATTTAGAAATATTATAAGACTACAATTAGGAGCTTTTTATAATAATGTAATTTCTAATATAAAATCTGATTTACTAAGATTAAATGAAATATTACCTCTTGATTGCCCAAAATTAACGTATAATCAAGCTTCATATATTGCTTTTAATTTATGGTGTGAACAAACAGGTCAAAAACCAGTAGATGTTATTAATAAATATGTAGCTAAATATAATTATGAACATCCTAATGATATAATTACGCTTACTGATTAGATGCATTTTATTAATGATAAAGGAAATATTTCAGTAAATAGAACTTTAGTTGAATTAAATCAAATCTTAAATTCTTAGGAATTAACAGACCAATATTTTGATAATGCTAATGAACAAATATTTGAATAGCTTATTAAAGATGATTTTTAGGTCGAATTAAACAACGAAAACGTTAATTTTGATAGTTTATATACTGCAAAATAGAAGGATACTTGGTTTAATAAAAAGAATGGTAAATTAGTTCTTGGAGTAATAACTTATACAACTCCAAATGGACAAGTTAAAACTAAACAAATATCATCTGGTTCTGATTTAATTCCTATTGCTAAAGAATTAGGACTTCCAGAAAGTGCTTCTTTAGAAGATATAAGAAAATCTACAACAGAATTTAACGTTAAATTAAATCCACAAATTGCTAAATATAACGCTTTAAATTATTTATTTACACAAGAGTGGTTATCTTCTACAGTTGGTACCCATATGGCACATCCTTCTAAAGCTAAATTTGCTCCTGGTGAATATAATTTTATAGAAGATGAAGCTTCTAGATTTAATGCCCAACATAAACGTAATGTATCATTTACTGCTTCAATGCACGAATTTCAACTTAATTTATTAAACGGAATTCCTAGTGAATATAATGTAGCAATAATTAGAGAAGTTACTGATGAATTATACAATATAATGGGTATAACTGATGATAGTGTATCACCATACGATGGTGCTACATTTGTTAATCCATTTATAGTTTATCTTGAAAACTATTCGTTAGGCGGAGCTAAAGCAGGTGTAAATAAAAAACAATTTGTACATTATTATGATGAACGTACAGGAAACGGTGGTATTATTAAAACAGCAGGATTTGGACTAACCAATCTGTTAATTTCTGATTCTCCACAAATGAGAATTATGATGCATAATATGACAGGTAGAAAGTGGAGATTGAAAGATGGAGAACCATTTGTTGGAAATATTTTTGAAACATATGATAAAAATCCTATTTATATCGGAGATACTGTTATAGACAGAGGATATAAATTAGGAGATATTTATTATAAAGATAACGAAGGAAGAATAGTTAAAGTAGTTGGTATAAATTATGTTGGTAATAACCAATATACAATAGATACCTGCTACGTTACTAATGAAAATGTAGAAGGTGTTAAAATTCCTGGAAAAGAACCAGTTACAATAGAATCTAACTGGGATTTATGGAGATTATTTGGAGGTGAAAAGTCAGTAGAATATGACTTAAAACAAGGAAAATTTGTTCAATCTGAAAATTCTATTAAATATGTGGTAGATATGATGAATAGAGTTGGATAGAGGGAAGAAGATGTCCAAAATGTTCAAACTCAAGAGGATGTTTATCAATTTATGAAACATTCTGATGTTCATTATATGCCAGTAGATGGTTCTGTAAAGCAAGGTGCCGCTAATATGAACGATGCTAGAATGTGGAGTACTGATGATCCAGAAAGTCTTAATTTTATGAAAGTTAAGATGAATCAAGCTGGTATTCAGTTAGATAAAGAACACCATGCTGATTCAGAAGAAGTATCATTGATGACACAAGTTATTTCTGCTTGTGCTCAAAGAGGATACACTCTTGATAAATCTACTAAAATGTATCAAGCATTAGCTAGTTTAGCAAGAGTTGGACTTAAAGACTAGTTAACAGAATTATCTAGACTTTATCAATTAGGAGAAGATGGAACAGATGAAGAATTTGAAAATTAGAAATCTAATTTCCAAGAAACTGTTGTTAATTTAGTATTTGATAGTCTTATTCATCAATCTGAAACCCAAGATTTAGTGTCTAAAATTGCTTAGAGATTCGTTCAAGAAGCAAAATTAGGAAAGAAAATTCAATTTAGAACTACTCCCGATTCTCCAGGTCTAGATCAAGTATTACCTTATAGTATTGATGAAATATATAAGAAGACACATTCAATTATAAATGTTGCTTTAACAAGGTCAGCTATTAAAGTAAAATTACCTGGACTTTTATCTATTTTGTGTCCTTCATTTAATATAATGAAGTTATATAACGGAAAATTATATCACGAATATACAGATCCAGAAATAGAATTAGCTGAATTACAAGAGCAACAACAACCTTTATGGAATATAAATTTAGATGGTATAGAACCTGTTTCTTATAAAATAGGAAATGTTAAAGAAGGAGCTTTAGCATCATCTAATCCAAAAGAAGGAATTAAATTAGCTAAAGAAGAGTATACTGTTGATGAATATATGGATTATATATTCGGTAGAGGTCAATATGCGAATAGTGTAACTTCAGAACAAAAACGAGAAGTATTTAGACAAATACAAGACGACGAACAAATTGAAGGAGATTTAGAAACTTTCTTAAGAGAATTAATTAAAACTCCTGAAGATGTTAAATTTGTGTTACTTCATCATGAAGCTTCTCATTTAAGAAATAATGATATAGCTAACTATTTTGAAGGAGATACTAAAGAATCAATTAATTGGTTGAATCCTAGAAAGATTGCTATTGAAAAAAGAGCAACAATGGACGCTTTCCATAGATTAATTAGATATAAAGAAAATAATGCTAATTAGGGAAATATAGAACAAATATCTTTAGGTAGAACATACAGAATTGTTCGTGAAGATGGTAGTGTAGAAACAAAATTAATAAATACTCCTACAGATTATTATGAATTAAAATCTCAATTAAGAACTCCATTTAAACCTGTTACTATAGAATATAGTACTGTAATGGAAGATATGGATGGAAATCCTATAACAGTTCCAGTTGAACAAACAGTTTCAGGAATCGTAAGTATAACTGAAGATATAACTGTTGGAAGAAATTTAGGACATTACAATGTATATTTTAGAGGTTCTGATGGAAAAACTCATAATATTTACGACCTTGATTCTGTAAAAACTTGCTATTAGTTAGAAGCAAATAAATTAGACTCAACTGAAGCTAGACGAAGTATGTAGAGAGATATGTTCAAACTACATAATGGAGAAGGTTCTGTACTAATTGATGGTGATATAGTAGATATTACAGAAATAATTGAAGAAAGACCTTATGAAGTAATTATGCCAAAAACAGCAAAAACTGATTTTGGATTAAGTACTGAAGATAATTTATCTGAAATTATTGCTGATAAAGATTTCTTTACTAATAAAATTTTAAATAATTATAAATCTAGAATTGATTCTATTAATAGCGATGTATATGATGTTGAACTTAAAAGATTAAATGGAGATCATTTATACATATTAAGTAGTGATAGATTAGATGATCTTTTAAATAGTCCTTTCTTTGGTCCAGATGTATTACAAAGAAGAAAAATCGAAAAACTTGTAATTGATGGGGAAGTTTGGAGAATGGATCCTGTTACAAAAGAGAAAATGTATAAACTTTCTCCAAGAGAAGATATAAATGACGATAGTTATGATGATAAAGTTTATGTATTTAATGACGGAACACAAAAGGTAGAAATTATAGTAACTGATGATATAGGACATTATTTAGGAACATAGAATTATTTACAAGCAGCAATTTCTCCTAATGTATAGACTAATTATAAGAATCAATTCGAAATATTGAAAAATCTTATATACGAATGTGCTAAAGAAGATAATCCTAATTATAATGAAACTTTACAAAATCAATTAGATGGATTAGTAACTGAAACATTTGAAGGATTAAATCAACAAATAAATAGTTTAAATTCAGCATCTGATCTTAATGATAAAAACATACAGTATTTAGCTAATAAAATTAAGAGAAATGGAAATCAAATATACGCTTCCTTTATGAAATCTCTTGAAATTATAGCTGCTCGTATTCCTGCTCAGTCTATGCAATCATTCATGCCTATGAAAATAGTTGGATTTGATAATTCAGACAGAAATACAGCGTATGTATCAACTGCACAAATTTGGTTGCAAGGTTCTGACTATGACATTGATGCTGTAACACTTACCAATTTCTCATTTGATAAAACAGGTAAATACATTACTTGGTCTCCTTTAGCTAATATATCATCGTTTGAATCATTAAAAGCTTCTGATAATATACCATTCCCTAATGGTAAGTCAATATTAATATTAAATGCTGAAAATCAACATAAGGTAAATGTTCCAAATTTTGAAATAAATGCTAGAGAATTTATTGATTTAAAAACTGGCAAAGCTCTTAGATCTCCATCAGCAATACTTAAATGGGCTGAATTAATTGAACATATTAACAATTATGGAACACAAGGTATAGTTCTTGAAGAAGGTCTATTATCAAGGAATCTTGATATAATATATAATTATGTAGACAAACATAATGGATATATTTCTGAATTACATAAAAAAGGAGGACGTGTTCTTGAAGGAGCTGTTAAAAACTTTATGGTAACATAGATGTTTAAAATATCTATAGATCCAGTTAACCTTCAAGCAAGTCAACATCCTGTTGATGTAAGTACTAAACCTTTTAAAAATAGAGCTAATCAACGTACAGATGTTGTAGCAGAACAAAAACAATCTACACCAGCTAGTTTTATAAATTCTATACATTCTATTTATGAAAATCAGGTTGGTAAAACTGGAGTAGGTATTTGTGCTGTAGGATTAAAATCTTATTTTGCAACTACTCAAGCAATTAACCAAATTATTGAAGATGGAACAAATAGAGAAAAAGTTAGAAGTCTTTTAGGAAAGAATGGTGAAGGTATAACTATTCGAGGAAAACTTTACAAAGCATTTTCTAATATTTATAAATTTGGTTCTGATCCGTTTGAGCAAATATCTCAAGAAGAAATAGCATTTAGAAACAATTTAAAATAGGATGTTGATACAATTTATAATAGAAATGTAAAAGAATATGAAATGCTTGTAGGGTATCCTCCTAAAGAAGAAGAATTAGAAGAAAAAGGAATTACATTAGAAAGTGCTCTTCAAGCTGTTAAACAATATTATACACAAGAATTCCCAGAAAATCAACGTATTTTAGATTCAATACAGACTTATGCTGATATTGATGCTGATGTAAAATTAGCTGAAATAGATAATGATTCTGATGCTGCCGTTGGACTTTCCGCATTACTATCATTAGCAACTGATAACGCTAAAGAATTAGCTTTAGCTAAAATGAATGCAGGAACAGGAATGTTAGGAATGTATATTTACGGTATATCTATTGGAGTTGATTTTGATACTATATTTGATATTCTTACATCTTCAGCAGCATTAGAAATAAGTAAATTAATGCGTGGAAATTCGTTTAGCGGAGATCCTAATTTAACTATTAATCAAGTATTTGATTATGTTGATAAAGGTCCAGCTGTACATCTTCAAAGTTTCTTGCTTAAACATTCTAATGGTAGAATTGCCGTAACTAATTTAGCTATTGCATTAGCAGAAGCACTTAATAAAAAGAATGAAGTATTATATAATGAAAAAGGATTATGTGAATTGTTAGTAAATTTAAAGAATATAGATTTATTAGAAAAAATTAGAAATACTGGAAAAAATATTAAAGATTCTGTTGTTGCTAATAAATTAATAGATTTATGCGAAAATTATATTAAAATATCTAATATTATTAGAAACGATTCTGACTATAAAAATATTAAAACTTTATCAAAAGGTGCTGAAGAATATAGAATTTTAGGACAAATTTTACACGTTAATCAAGGATTATATACATCTATTCCAGACAGTCTTAATTATCTAAATGTGTTTCAAGATTTAATATTTAATGAAACAAATAGAAAAGAAGATAAAATTGATATTCTAAAATTTACTATGGATGAAGAATATAGAGAATTTGTAATAGATTAGTACGAAAATAAAGCTAAAAATACTATAAATATATTACAAGTTGCATCTAAAGTTCCACATTTCTTATAGTATTTACAAACAGCCGCTCTTTCTGATGCGATGATGAGCAATATTTCAGCTAAATATAGAGCTACAAAATCATTTGCTGAAGATATGATTGAAGAATTTAAACTTAAATCAGGAGACGCAAAGAAAGCAATGTACCGTTCTATGGACACTATGGTTAATGCTTTAATGATTAATGATTGGCTATTAGATACTAATAAGACATTTACAATTAAAAAAGGTAATTAGTATTATATAGAAAAAGGAAGACGTTTAGAATTACAAGAAGCTAAATCTGATATGACAATTAGATTAGGAACAGATTCAGGTAATGCTACTTTTAAACATTGGATGGAAACAGTTGTTATCCCAGAATTAAAATTAGGATTAAGACATGATAATGGAAATAGAAGAACTGCTTCTGTTAGAGATAATCAGTTTATAAGAGATTTAACATTAAATATTTATCAAAATACTCCAAATTATAATGTTATATATGCTTATACATTGCCTATTAATATGAGTCCTCGTTCTGATGAAGAAATGGCTATATTTGATACTTACAAATCTGAATTTATGAAGCTTAATAATGAAGATTTTGGAAAATATTTTATGAGGAAAAAAGTAAATGGAGATCCTAATCCTATTAGGATTATTGATTTATTTTTCTTATATTAGGCTATCGTAACTCAAGACAAAGCAGGTGAATCAAATTTACATTCCTTATTTGGAGATATGTAGGATGTAGCTATAGTTAAAGATTTTTATACATATGTTAATGAATTTGATAGAAATGGAGACATTTCTTTATCAAGAGTTCCTAAAACATATATTAAACGATTTGCTATTCCTAAAGTTAATCCTGGAAATGCGTTCTCTGAAGAAATTGTTTATAGAGATCCTGATTATTTTGGATATTCTATATTTACTTTACAAGAAAGACCAGAGAATCCAGATGTAAGAATATATCCTTCTAAAAATCCTAATTTAGTATATATAGAAAGTGAAAAAATAAAATATTCTCAAGATCAAGTAATTCCTTATAATACTTCGGGTAATCGTAAATTTGTTATAGATACTGATAACGGCCCAGTAGATGTAGAATATAGTTTTAGACAAGGTAGACTACATAATTCTGAAATTGGAAATAGAGATGTAGTAGAATTCTATATTACCAAAGAAGGGGAAACTAAGTCTAAACAAAGTGAAGTAGCTGTATTAATAAAAGAAGCTGATGGAACAATGTATGCTATTAAGACATACGGAGAAAGAAGTACTCAACCGTTCCAAATAGCTGAAGTTATTGTAAAGAAACCTAATTCTAGTACATGGGAACAAGTTAAATATAGAATAAAACAAGGAAACGGATATAAGACTGTTACTTCTAGAGAATATTATAGAATGAGAAAGAAAGAGGAAGTAAAAATTCCTATTAGTAAACGAACTAAAGTTGTAGATACATAGAAATTATGGGATTAGATTAATAATATAATACATAAATGTTAAAATCAAAATGATAGGTTGTATTAATACAAGTTCTAGTGAATTCCAGAGGCTGAAAAATGCCTCTGGACTTCCAGAACAAACTGTAGAAGCATATTGCAGAGGATTTTCCGATAGATACGGAAGATTTCCTTATTTAGATGAAATGCCTGATGCAGATTCTTTACCTTTTATAACAAAAGAAATGAATTTGTCAAAGAATAATGTTACAAGCGTTAATGATTTTTTAAAATTTTCACAAGCAACTAGTATACAAGAAGGTATTATTAATCTAAATAATGAATTCAGAGATTTAGAAATAGATGCTATGTAGATTGGAAATAAAGTAAAATTATTTATTTAGAAAAAACCATCACAGTATGGTTCTGATGAAAATATTGAAGAAGTTGAACAAAGTTCAGATCTTAATTCAGCTTTTTTAATAGGAGATGCTATTAATAAATTAGCTGATTTATATGGAATTAATATAATTCCTATAACAATATCAGAAATAGAATTAAATGAAGAATTATCTCAAATTCCTGGGATAAATACTTCAAAAGCATTTGTATATAATAATGATATTTATGTAAATGTAGATAATTCTGATATAGATTCTCCTTTACACGAGATGTTACATATGTTTTTTGGTTCTATGAGATTTACTAATCCAGAACTGTATTATCAAACAGTTTAGATGGCTACTCAATTTCCATCTTTTGAATTTACAGCAAAGTTTTATAAAAATAGAACTATGGGAGATTTGTGTGAAGAAGTATTTATTACAGAATTTGCAAAATATTTAACTGGACAAGAAAATGATATACCTAATCTTCCAAAAGAAGTTTAGCACGAAATATTTTATAACACAAAACGTCTTCTTGATACAATCTTAATGGGAGATTACAGTGTTAAAGAAATTAATGATAGAGAGATATATGGTTATACTCTTAGGGATTTAAGTAAATTTGCAAATTCACACTTTGGAAGAAATTCATTCAAAGGAAGTTTGGATGATGCTGCAATCTCAAGAATTATGGCTAACGTTAAGATGAATTTAGTAGAAAAAGGGGAATTAGAAGAAGTTTGTGAATAATGCATTGTATTTATAATTTAAAAGGAAAAACTTTTGATTCAGAAGCTGAATTAGATGATTTTTTATTAGAAAGATATAATAAA
>AUXO017794027.1_pt1 | contig 15376 bp, 10 predicted proteins | sample 768731 | NCBI WGS metagenome assembly AUXO01 (sample SAMN02715735, study PRJNA202380) | gut metagenome | biome: sheep rumen | host: Ovis aries | place: New Zealand: Palmerston North
CCCGCCGCCCCCTTGGTTGCGATGCAAAGCATCGCAACCGCTCAGGTAGAAATTTTTTTGAAAAAGGAAAAATCCACCCTCTATTGGGGTGGAAAAGCTACAAAAGCTATCGCCTTACACCCTCTAACGGGGTGGACAACATAAGGAACGCAGCTATCCACCCCGATACGGGGTGTAAAAAAAGACGGCTGGATTTTCTCCAACCGTCATGTACATATTTATTTTTTACATCTGCCGAATCTGGACGCGGTTGTCACGTTTCCTGGTAATTTTACCGTTTCGTAGCTTGCGTCCCTGCACGATTTCTTCATCGCTTCTGCCGAGAAGCGGGGGCAGATGGAAATGCTCTGCCATTGCGTTGCATTCCTCTAAAGAGCGCATATACATAAAAGTAACGATGAAATCGAGATGTTTCATTTGATCACGAGAAAATTCCAGTGAGCAGTTTGCCTTATTCATCATATCCTTTGTGTAATAACCGGGCAGTCTGAGGATTCTACCCACACTCGCAAAGAAAATCCTGCTCGGTTCAAACAGAAGACTGCGCTCGTAATCTCTCAGGGTATCCGGCTTGATACCCAATGCCCATGCCAGCTCGTCCTGTGACATACCTTTCTTCTCACGATGAAAGATAAGTGTATCTCCATATGACGATGGCAGGTCATGGCATTTCTCTTCAATGTCAGCCTGTGATTCAATAAGCATTTCTATCGGAATGCTTGACAGTGCCGTAGCGATAGGGTCGCCAATATCGCTGTCACTGTGCAGCCCGGTTTTATCGAAGTAGCTTGTCTTGCTCTTGTATTCAATGCGGAAGCTCAGACAGCACTTGTCGATTTGGCTTAATGCTGTACTTGTCAGGTGCTTTTCACCGTCCCGGATTTCGATGAACTCAGGGCTGTCAATGCAGAAGAAGTTATCGACAAAGGCGAATCTTCCGCTGTTCAGGACTTGGTGGAACTGTTCATCCTCGGCATAGAGTCTCGCAGCATCGAACGAGCTTATTACATAAGAAATGTTGCGCGGGTGAAGACCGTTGCTTGTCTTGTGTGCAGGTGCATACTTGCCGTCTACAAAGACCATTGTTCCTCTTGCCGCTTCATAGCCGACCTCGATCATTCGGATTTTTGCCATTTCCTTGCTGACATGGAATTCCAGTGCGAGGTCATTGATGACAAGCTCTGTAATATCCCTCTCAGACATGGTTGGCTTAGATGAGCAATAATGCTTGTACAGATCCCTGACTTTCTTCCTGACAATGCTTCGAGGCATCCGTCTGCGGACTGTCCCCATACGCGCCTGCCATTCCACCCAGTCGATTTCATCACGCCTGGAAGATTTGCTGCTCTGATCGCCGGATGCCGCTAATTCGGCATAGTATTCCCGTTCTTCTTCGTAGGCATCATAATCTTCTTCTGTCATGTTCAGTGCTGTAAATCTGGTTCTCTGGTGATTCTGGAGAAGCAGAAATCGAGGGTGTATCTCGATGTGATAGCATTCATGTGCGATGCCGTTTTGTTCTTTTGACTCGGTATCACATACCATCGGATCGATGAGAATCGTCAGCTTTCCAAATTTCAAGGTTTCTCTGCGGTGCTTTCGCAGTTCCTGCAGGCTGACGTCGCCGAGGCATGAACTGAAGTATGCCTCCAGCCCCTCCAGCATAAGCTGGCCGCTCTGAACGCAGGGAAACGGTCTTCTTTCCCCATAATACTCGTAAACGCGAGTGCTTTTGCCTGGAAGACACAGCTTGCTTGCTATTTTTCCGTTGACACTCAGCTTTGCATAACGAATATCTGCGCCCAGCTTTTCTGCATATTCCCACATATCCACAAAGCCTTTTTTCATAATCGAGTCCATCATGCCATGCTGAATCAGTCGCTTTTCTGCATCCTGTTCAATCTGTTCAAGGGATATTACACCAACCAGACAGTCTGTCAGCTTTATACCTTTGAGATTATCTTTTCTGTTGTAAACGGATATTTCCGGATCAGAACACCAGTACCAGCCGCCGCTGTCCTCCTGAAATTTCAGTGCGTCCTCTCGGGTACGGAATCGAAACCATTGTTTTCGTTTCGTCGTGATTGTACATCTGTCAGAATAATAGTCGTAAGCCGACTGCATTTCCTCTGTCAGCATTTGCCCACTCTCGTACCCGATCATTTTCCGGATCATAGTATGATCGGGTGATGTGACCTCCACTTCAGCAATCACGATCACGTCCAGATAGAAAGCAGTGTCGCTTTCCTCAGCACAGGCGCAGTCGATCCGCTTCAAAGTAATACCCGCCAGCTCTACCTGTGCATTATCAGGCAGCGGCTTTCCCTTCAGCTCAACAGAAACTGTACCGGTTCGGATCGCATCGGCAAGAGACTGAAAGTAGTCACTCCAGCGGGCTGTCACCATATCAGATACCGATTCATATGTGCCGGGACTGACATCCTCCAGTTCCCAGTCCTCAATAATCTCGGTCTCACTATCTTCCGGGATGCACCCCATACCATTTGAATTCTTATACCAAAATGCCATTAATGTCCTCCTGTATTAAGTCAATAGAGCTTATATTCTTCTCTGTTCTGCGTTCCTCGCAGACTCGCTTAACAAATACGTTCGGTGGCGTTGATGTAATCATCTCAAGGGATATTGCTTCGCATTCGCTGCCACACACCATAAGGCAACCCCTGCTTGGCCGTATCACAATCCGTGTTTTGGATACTGTTATTTCCCTGTGCGATTATTACAGCCTCTATTATAGCACATCGTTTGTGCTTTGTAAAGACCTAAAAATAATTTTTGCCACTTGACAAAGCACTAACTGTGTGATATAATACAAGAAGAATAGACTGTATTATGAGCTATATCATCGTACAGCTTACCGAAAAATCAGCATATTGCACAAAAGAGTGATGTATCTTTTGTGCAGAACGTCAAACGATGGTTTCTAATGTGAGAGGAGTAGCTTATGGCAGACCAGAACGAAACCAAAAATGGCAGACTTGACCGCCCATATGCAGGCAGAAGAAGTATGCAGGATTCCACAAATAGTGATGCGGGGAAGGATATACCTGTACTTTGCAGGCAGATCCGCTTTTTCCGTGAGAAAATGAATATGGAGCAGAAAGAGCTTGCGGCGAAGGTCGGCATCAAATCCAATGCGGTCAGTAACTGGGAAAACGGCAGAACCCGTCCGGATATTGCTCTGCTGCCGAAAATCTGTCAGGTATTAGGTGTCAGCATGGATGAACTGTTTGATATTCAGAAGCCGGAAGCTGAGACACATCCGTCAGAAAAGCCCGCTATTACCATGACAAAGCGAACCAATCCGGAGGAAGAAGGAATGCTGGAGGAGTTTCAGCAGCTCTCCGAGGGGCATCGCTCCGTTGTCATTTCAATGGTATCTCAGCTCCGTGATGTGGAAGACAAGGAACTGTATGACAGCATCTCGGAAGAAACCAAGTATCTGAAAGGGCTCAGTGCCGGCTGTGATGCCGGAACGGAGTACGAAGACCCCGGTGAAACGATACATCTATATAAGAGCAAATTGCATCCGCTTATGGACTGTGTTTTCACGGTAAGTGGTGACAGTATGGAGCCGGATTTCCATAATGGTGACCTTGTTATGGTGCAGAGGCTGTCGGAAAAATCTGATCTGGAGTACGGAGAAATTGGTGCTTTCAGTTTTCACAACGAGACTTACATCAAGAAATTCACTAAGCGAGGACTGGTTTCCCTGAATAAGAAATACAAGATCATGCGCTTTCAGGAAGATGAAAGAGTATTTATCATCGGACGTGTTCTCGGTGTGGTTGATCCCGAAGCAATTGTATCGTTTGAGGATGTACAGAGATATGAGCGGATCAAGAAGAAAATGGAGTCCGATGATTAAATACAGCTCGGAAGCAGGGATTTGACAATATCAGGAGGGGGCATGAATATGAAACGACCTACAGTACATAAAGAAAGAATATATGTGAAAGTGACTTCTGACTTCGATTCTACGGGATATATGCAGCCGAGGACGATCACATGGAAAGACGGCAGAGTCTTTCAGATCGAAGCGGTCAAGGACTTCAGACCTGCCGGCTCTCACCATGACAGTGCTACGACTGATCGATATACAGTAGTCATTAAGGGCGACACAAAGCAGCTTTTCTTTGAACGGGCTGGACAGTATCAGAAAAGCTCGGTCGGCAGATGGTATGTGGAGTGCCTGATAGTGGATCAATAAGGTTTTAAGCTGGAGGTGTGAGCTATGGAGAAAGTCTATATCGCGATTGACCTGAAATCATTTTACGCCTCCGTAGAATGCGTTGACAGAGAGTTTGATGCACTGACTACCAATCTTGTGGTAGCGGACGAGTCCCGCACAGAGAAAACGATATGTCTTGCAGTGACACCTTCGCTGAAAGCCTACGGGATTTCCGGGCGCGCGAGACTTTGGGAGGTCATTGATGCGGTAAAGAAAATCAACGAAAAACGCTTTACAGCGGCATTCCGCAAAGGCGTACTTCCAAAAGATGAGAACGGAAAGTATTACTTCACATCAGAATCCTTCGATGCGAATGCGCTTGCCGCAGACCCTGCGCTGAAGCTCTCCTTCATCATCGCACCGCCCCGCATGAGGCTGTATGAGGAGATCAGCACCAAAATATTCTCCATCTATATGCGGTATATCTCTCCGGAAGATATCCATGTGTATTCTATCGATGAGTGTTTTATCGATGCGACCGGATATCTGAGTACTTACCACATGACGGCACATGAGCTTGCCATGACCATGATCCGGGAGGTACTGTATGAGACAGGAATCACAGCGACTGCCGGTATCGGTACGAACCTCTACCTTGCCAAGGTTGCGATGGATATTGTTGCAAAGCACGTTCTCGCTGACAAGGACGGCGTAAGAATCGCAGAACTGAATGAACAGACTTACAGGGAGCTGCTCTGGTGCCACACACCGCTGACGGATTTCTGGGGCTTCGGAGCTGGTACGGCAAAGCGTGTAGCGGAGCTGAACTGCTTTACTATGGGCGATATCGCCCGTCTCAGCAGAACCAATGAGGACGCACTTTATAAGGCACTCGGTGTCAAGGCTGAGATCGTGATCGACCACGCTTGGGGCTGGGAGCCCACTGAGCTTGCAACGATAAAGTCCTACAGACCGTCCACAAACTCGCTGTCTTCCGGTCAGGTGCTGAAAGAGCCGTATACCGCAGAGCTTGCGCGGCTGATCGTCCGTGAGATGACGGAGCTGCTCGTACTGGATCTGGTGCGAAAATACGTTGTTACGAAGAAACTGACACTCACCATTGGCTATGACCGCACATCGCTCTCTCTGTTGCGGCGAGGAAAGACAGCAAAGGAGGATGTCTACAAAGTTGAATCGACAGGCAAGGTGTATACAGGGAAGATAACGAAAGACCACTACGGCCGCATTATACCGTATCACGCACACGGCACAGGCAACATCGACCACTGGACTTCTTCTACAAAGGATATCGTGGATACCATGATGCAGCTATATGACCGTATTATCAACCCCGATCTGCTGATCCGGCGTATCAACATCTGCGCCTGCAATCTGATATACGAGAAGGACATCCCGGCTGATACAGCACCTGTGCAGCTTGAACTGTTTGTGGACTACGAGGCGATAGAAAGACAGCAGGCTGAGAAGAAACGCAAAGAGGATCGGGAAAAGGCACTGCAGCGTGCAACACTGATGCTGCAGGACAGATTCGGTAAGAACGCCGTTCTGAAGGGCATGAACCTGATGGAGGGCGGCACAACGATAGAACGTAACGGTCAGATCGGAGGACACAGTGCCGGAGGTGAAAGTGAATGACAGAAGGACTGAAGAAGAACGAGCCGGACGCAAGAGCTGTTTATGCGGATATAATCCGGCTTCCGCACTGGCAGTCTCCGACACGGACTCCGATGTCTGCCTACGAGAGAGCAGCACAGTTCTCGTCCTTCAATGCTCTGGCGGGCTACGAAGACATGGTCGGCGAAGAAGCACGAGAGGTCGGATGCTTTCAGCAGCTGTCCGAAGCAGAGATGGAGATACTGAACCAGAAAATAAACCTGATAGCGGATGTTCTGGAGGACGGGCATCATCCCGTGCTGAAGTTCACATACTTCCTTAACGATAGCATGAAGCAGGGCGGCTCATATGTTACGATGACTGTGCGGGTAAGGAAGATAGATGCCGTAGGCAGGAAGATACAGCTATTCAGGACCGTAGGGGCTAGTAAGAGCTATATGGAGCTTGAGATGGATAGGATCAAGGATATATCCGGTGATCTGGTGAATTATATTGAATAGTTGCATTTTGTACTACTATAGGTGGACAATATGAGTTCAACATTTTGTGGCGTTCTATATATGCCTTGAAATGTTGAACTCTTTTTCTGTTTTTTGCACGAAAAAATGCGAATGGTGTATTGATATTTCTTGCGATTTGTGGTATAATAGAACATGGATTAGTGTATGGAAAAATACGGAATATGTCTTCTATCTTATTATTCTCTCATTGCAAATGATAATTAGATAAAGAGACACAACGAGGATCAATTTTGAAAGAGAATTATGTACAAGTACTCTATATGGCAGTTCTGTACTTCTTTCTCATAGATTTCAATTTGTCAGTGATGTTCTTACCACAGTTCCATGCTCTCTTACAAATAATAAGGAGTAATCATAAACATCTATGCAGAATTCAGATATGCTTAACGCGTATACGTTTATTGATCTATTTGCTGGGGCAGGTGGATTATCAGAGGGTTTCCTCCAAGCTGGATTTAGTCCTATAGCACATGTGGAAATGAATGAGCATGCAGCCAAGACGCTTGAAACAAGGCTTGCATATTATTACTTGAAAAAGACAAACAATCTTAGAGTATATCGTAAATATATTTCTGGTAAAATTAGTCGCATCGACTTTCTAAAACAAATACCAGAATCAATTACAAAAACGGTTATAAACGAGACTATGTCAGATGAAACACTTCCAGCAATATTCAAAAGAATCGATGGAATTATGAAAATAAAAGGCATTTCTCAAATAGATGTAATCGTTGGTGGCCCACCGTGCCAAGCATATTCGCTAGTCGGAAGAGCACAAAGCAGTCATATGGAAACCCCTATGGAAGAAGATCCTCGAAACTACCTTTATAAGCTATATGCTCGTTTTCTAAAACACTATCAGCCGCGTATGTTTGTATTTGAAAATGTCTTAGGGATAGAATCAGCTAATGGTGGAGCTACCATCAAAAACATACAGAAATATTTTAAGCGAGTTGGGTATGAAATAGAATGTAGAGAACAAAATGCACGATCATTCGGTGTTCTTCAAAACAGGCGAAGAATGATAATAGTTGGATGGCTAAAAAATAGCGGATTAAGATATCCGGATTTTCTCTCAATAAAAACAACCGCGGTTGTAAATGATCTGTTTTCTGATCTACCAAAGTTACACCCAGGGGAAAGCTCGGATAAGTATTCTAAGAAGAAAGCTAGTAAATATGTTACTGAGTTTGGCATCAGGACAAGTGATGACATTCTTACACTCCACATATGCCGAAATAATTCAGCCAGAGATATTCAAATCTATCAAACAGCAGTGAGATTATGGAATAACGGGCACAAACGTCTCAATTATAACGACTTGCCAGATGAATTAAAGACGCATAAAAATAGGCACTCATTTATTGACAGATTTAAAGTGGTTGAAGGCGATGAGCCATATTGTCATACTATCCTTGCTCATCTATCGAAAGACGGACATTATTTTATTCATCCTGATGTCGAACAAAGCCGATCTATAACTGTACGTGAGGCTGCAAGAATCCAATCCTTCCCAGATAGTTATTATTTTGAAGGCCCTAGAACAGCTCAATTCGTACAAATTGGAAACGCAGTTCCTCCTCTGATGGCAAAAGGAATAGCATTTGGCATTTTTGAACAGCTATACAAAGGAGACTCAGATGGTTGGAAACTTGATTCTAGAACAGTATAGTAGGTATAAAAAAATTGAACTTAAATCATCCTCGTTTCATTTTCTCCTTGATTCTAATATTGAATTAAATCCACACCAAATAAATGCTTTCTGCGCAGCTATTCGTGCAACAAAAACAGGAGGCATTATTTTAGCAGATGAGGTTGGCCTTGGAAAAACCATCGAAGCTGGGTTGGTATTAAAGTTTATGCTCGAAACAGGAGCAAAGCGCGTGTTAATCGCTCTTCCTGCTTCTCTTAGAAAGCAATGGGAGCTTGAACTTGAGGATAAATTTGGAATGAAGTCAGTAATCCTTGACAGACTAACAGTAGAAAAGGATTATTATGAATGGCAAAGGAAACTGAGCGATAACACAAAAATCCGGATAGTAATCACTTCATATGACTATTCTTCAAAGTTAATGAAACGCTTTCCAGAAGTTAAATGGGATTTCATTATAATTGATGAAGCACACAATTTACGAAATGTCTTTCATGGCACAAAACGCGCCAAGAGTCTTTATGAGCTTTCAAAAGGTATTCCCAAAATACTATTAACTGCAACCCCTCTTCAAAACACTTTATCTGATCTCCATGGTTTGATTTCTTTTATTGATCCGCGTATATTTGGAAGTGAACAGGTTTTCAATAAGCGATACATCGAGGGTCAAGACTATTCTGAGCTTAGACAGGAATTGAAGCCAGTATTATATCGCACCTTGCGAAAAGATGTTGCTAAGTATATGCATTTTAGAAAACGGGTTTGCCAGACAGTTGATTTTACACTCACACAAGACGAGATTGAACTATATCAACGCGTAAATGATTTTTTGAAAAGGGACATGCTGTACTCTATCCCGACATCAAACCGCAGCTTGATTATACTTGTTATCAGAAAACTTCTTGCATCATCCAGCTTCGCCTTAATAGATACATTTGAAGTTCTAAAACAGAGATTAGAAAAGCTGTATGATGGGACCAAATCTGCAAATGCACAGGATGGTTTTGATCTCTTTTGGAGCTTTGTTGAAGATGAGATTGACGAATCCGGCTTTGAAGAAATCGGAGATGAAGATACTCTCATACAAAAGCAGTATATTCAAGCAGAAATAAATGAAGTGGATACTATTATCGAAGTAGCCAAACGGATCACAATAAACGCTAAAATCACAGCTTTGAAAACGGCTATTCAGACTGCTTTTGATTATCAAAAAGCACATGGTATCTCAGAAAAAGTCGTGATTTTTACTGAATCTAAGCGCACTCAAAAATACATTGCTGCTGAACTAAGGAAAACGGGATATGACGATCAGGATATCCTTCTTTTTAATGGAGATTTTGATGATGCCATGACAAAAGAAATCTATCGCGCATGGCAAGTGAAAAACTTCGGTAAGACTAACTACGGCAGAAGTGTCGAATATAAACATGCTATCGTTGACTACTTCCGAAATAACGCGCGAATCCTGATTTGTACTGATGCTGGTTCTGAAGGCTTGAATCTTCAGTTTTGCAATACTGTTATCAATTATGATCTACCATGGAATCCCATGAAAATTGAGCAGAGGATCGGACGCTGCCATCGCTATGGACAAGAGCACGACGTTGTTGCGATAAACCTGCTTAACACACAAAATGCAGCTGATCAGCGCGTTTATGATATTCTGTCAAAGAAATTTGAACTGTTTGAAGGCGTGTTCGGAGCATCGGACATTGCACTAGGTGCTTTAGATACGGGAACAAGCTTTGAAAAGATGATATTGGATATCTATCAATCCTGTAATACCGCAGCAGAGTTTAAAAAAGCGTTCGATAAACTGGATCGAAAACTAAATGCAAAACGGGATAAAAAGGCACGCGAGCTGCGTTCTCTCCTTCTTACAGAAAGCAGTGGAGCCAAAGAACAAGCTCTCGATGAGACCAAAGCTGAAATAGCCAAATATCTAAAAGATGTAGAATATTGGAGCCAGTTCGATGAACCGGAGTTCGATGGCAGTCTCCATTACTGGAAAGTAGATAACTGGGGCGAACGCATGCTGAGTTCACATGGCACCTTATTTATAGGGGCATTTTGTGATTCTTCAGAGCTTCTGTTCCCGGTTCTGCTGCTCTGTGATGAATCTGGTGCATACATAGATTTCGACGAATCGGAGCTCATTCCGGCTTTAGAGCAAATCGACGATATGGATGTTCGTTATTTTACGCCTACTGATGCGGAATTAGAGCTATATAAACAGATATATCAGGATCTTACTGCCGAGATGCTGAAGCGATATCAAGCACAATCTGCATCGATCAAAGCATATAATAGACGAAAAATCGAAAACTGGGAACGCATCCAAATGGAACAACTCATTGCAAGCTATCAGGAGATGGAAGAAGAAATCTCAGCCTTGAAAGCACTGGAACACGCTTCTGATAATTTCTATGAGAAGATTGAGATTCGCAAGAAAATATCTGAGAAGACCAAGACGCTTGAAAAGCTCCAAGCATCGTTTCACCAAAAAAGCTCCGAGTTTAAAGCTGAAGGTGAACGAGAGATCGAAGAGTTTGATAAGCAGTTTGAGATCAGACCGCTTCTGATCATAAACATCGTATTGAAATTCTAGGAGGTTAGCCATGCAGAATACGGGAAAACTTGAACTGACATGGGTCGGCAAATATGATAAGAAGGTCATAGAGCCGCGAATCTTGATCGAGGATAAAAGCAAATCGTATGGTGATCCTTCAAGCGAAAATATGCTTATTCATGGCGATAATCTTATTGCCTTGCAGGCGTTGCTTCAAGATTATTCCGGCAAGATAAAATGCATTTATATTGATCCTCCGTTTAATACGGGACAAGCCTTTGAGCATTATGATGACAATCTTGAAATGTCGATTTGGCTGAGTCTAATGCGAAAACGTATATATTTACTACATGAATTGCTAAGCGATGATGGAACGATGTTTGTGCATATAGATGATGCGTATTTACCTTATATCACAATTCTTCTTGATGAAATATTTGGCAGACGAAACCGATTATATCTAATAACGTTTAAGCAAGGAGCAGTAACTGGGCATAAAGCAATCAACCCAGGATGCGTTACAACAACTAATTATATAATAATGGTGGCGAAAGATAAAACCCAATGGAGGCCAAATCGTGTTTATGCAAAAAGAGAAGGCCGTGACACAAGATACACCAAATATATAACTAATATTGATTGTCCGTATTCTGAATGGATTATGGTTTCCTTATCAGAAGCGTTTGCAAAAATAAAAGGAATGACTTTAAAAGAAGCCAAAAAGCAAATAAAAGACAACCCTGATCTAATGGACACATTTGTTTTAGAACATGCTGCATCTGTAATTCGTACCGCACGTCCTGATATTAAAAACGTGGGAAAGGATATTCAAATAATTGCCGAAAAGTCAGCCCAAATCAGAGACAAAATATTCTATCATCATAGAGAAAATGCACCTGATATGTTCTTTATTAATGGCGAGAGAATTTTGTTTTATAAAGATAAGTTAAAAGAAGTAGACGGAGAAATGGTATCGGCTGAACCATTAACCACATTATGGGATGACATCCTATCAAACAATCTTCATAATGAAGGCGGAGTTTCATTTCCTAAAGGCAAAAAGCCAGAGCATTTAATCAAAAGGGTTCTTGAAATCGCCACAAATGAAAATGACTGGGTTTTAGATTCATTTCTAGGATCCGGTACTACTATTGCAGTTGCACACAAAATGAAACGCCATTACATCGGTATTGAAATGGGTGAACAAGCATATACCCATTGTAAAAAACGTATGGATTCCGTTATTTCCAACGAAGATAATTCTGGCATTACAAAAGCAGTTAATTGGTGTGGCGGCGGCGGATACCATTTTTATGAACTTGCTCCAAGTCTGCTTGTAAAAAATGATAAACTGCCAATATATCAGATCAATCCAGAATATACTTTCGAGATGCTTTGTGAGGCGATCTGCAAAATTGAAGGTTTCCGGTATAAGCCAAATGATGTGTTTCATGGTTTTTCATCTGAAAAGCGGTTTATCCATATTACCACCGAATTCATCAATGCTGAATATATCATATCATTATCTGCCCGACTTGCCGAGGATCAGTCTTTGCTGGTTTATGGCACGAAGATCCAGTCTGATATGATCTTACCTGATAATATTGAAGTAAAGAAGATCCCGAAAGATCTGCTTGAAAAATGTGATTTTGAAAGCGAGGTGCGCTGAACATGCCAGATATCGTGAAGAGCATCAAATACGCAATGAGCCTGAGAACACCGCAGGAAGAAGCGCTCTCGTATCTTGATGCGATTACTTCTCACTGCGATTATAAAAAGGACAGCAAAGAGACTGTTGAAAAGGTTGCATCTGAATACTGTGAGAAGCAGCGGAGGATCACGTCCAAATTCGATTTTCCGACATTCTGCTTTTCAATGGCGACCGGTATTGGAAAAACGCGCCTTATGGGAGCAAGCATCTATTATCTGTATAAAACCAAGGGGTACAAGCATTTTTTCATTCTAGCACCTGGCAATACGATCTATGAAAAACTGCGCAAAGAAGCAAATCCTAATCACCCGAAGTATTTCTTCAAGGGATTAGAAGCAGAGATGGGAAAGCCGAAAGTCTATGACGGCGATAACTATGATACTTATCCGTTGATTTATGAACAGCTGACGCTGCGCGTTGAACAAACATCCGAGATCCAGCTTTTCATTTTTAATATTGGTAAAATATTCAATCCAAAAACCGATACACAATTCAATTTTCACAAGTTTAAGGAGACACTTGGTGCTTCGTTTGCTGATGTATTAGCACAGTTTGATGATCTTGTTATTTGCATGGATGAGGCACACCGGTATTATGCACCGGCATCTATGAAGGCCGTCAATTATTTGAAGCCCATTCTTGGTCTTGAATTCACTGCAACTCCTAAGTCCAATACTAATGTGATTTACTCGTATGACCTTGCACGCGGTGCGGTTGAAGGCTATCTGAAGATTCCAGTTGTAACGGGACGTTCTAATACTGCAGGATATAGCCCTGAAGACATTGAAGAAATGAAGATCCTTGATGGACTGTCGCTACATGAACATCGAAAAGCTGTTTTGCGGGAATACTGTAGTGATAACGCTCTCGAATTTGTCAAGCCTATTGTATTGATCGCCTGCAAAGACACCGAGCATGCCAAAAGGATCCGCGCTTTAATAGACAATGATGATTTCAAAAACGGTAAATACAAGGGCAAAGTTATTGAGATTCATTCAAAACAGTCCGGAGATGAAACTGAAGAAAACATTCGATTGCTGCTCTCAATCGAACAAGCCTCTAATCCAATAGAGATTGTCTTGCATGTATATAAACTCAAAGAAGGATGGGACGTCAACAACCTGTTTACAATTATCCCGCTAAACGCCGCCAAGAGTGATATCCTTGCTATGCAGACAATTGGAAGAGGTTTGAGACTTCCATTTGGAGAACAAACAGGTAACGAAGATCTTGACACTCTCGATATCGTTGCACATGATCATTACAGAGAACTTGTAGATGAAATCAAAAGCAGCGATATGTTTAGCTACCGTGATCTTGACAGTAAAGCTGTAGAACCAACTGAGTCTGTTGGGGTGTCTGCTTCGGTAGACGATGAGCAGCTTTCTCTTCTGGAAGATGTTTTGACGGCAACCGGGGTAAAATCTTTCGCTGACATTAGTAATCCTAAGACACAACTTCAAATATATCAAGAGTACGTAAAGACTTTCATGCCCTCGCAAAAAGCGAAAGCAACAGACAATACTGAGGACAGCGGTCAGTTGTCTTTATTTGATCTTAGTAACGATTCTCCAGCTCAGGAAACGGTGCCTCCCTCGCCGATAAAAACTCAGACACAAGCTGGTACAAGCTCTCAACCCGCCAAACAACCACTTTCTCAAGAAGAGTTTGTGAAGTCAATCACAGAGTATACTAAGAATGCTATCTCTGTCCCTAAAATACTTGTGCAAACTACATCCGAAGTAAAGTTTATTCCCTTTACAGTGCAACGTTCAATCACTGAATTTGAATTAGCCAAACAAGCAATAGAACGGTTTGACGCTGTTAATCAACAGCTCCTTTCAGCAGTTGATGCACAAATGCTTGCAGTAAATGATGCGCATAATACACTAGCATGTATGCTTCTTGATTCCATCAGTGAGTTATCATATGAGGACGCCGACTTTATTGTTAATATTGTTGACCAGTATCTCAAGCAGATTGCAGGCGATGAAGAAACAAAACGAGGAATCGTCAGAAGGTATGCATCGTTGATTATTTCAGATATCCGCAAGCAGATTTACGAGCACATTGAACGCAAAACGCAAGATGTTCACATCATTCAGAAGGATTTGATTCTATTCCGACAGTTCACGAAGAGCGTAAAAGATGGCGGAAAAGTAAGGTTTGATAGCCCATTTACAGATAAAGGCAATATAAAAAAGTATCTGTTCACGGGATACAAAAAATCGTATTATCTTTGCAATGCATTTGACAGCGACCCTGAGCGGCTTTTCTCCATCATTTTAGAAGAAGACCTCGATGTAATCCGTTGGATTAAACCGCCTCTTAACCAACTCGGTCTCTTTTGGAAAGCCGGACAGCAATATAATCCGGACTTTTTAGTTGAGACTACAACAGGAAAATTCATGGTGGAGATTAAGGCTCTTCATGAAGTCACATCTGAAGAAGTCGTTTCTAAAGCAAGGGCAGCAATTAAGTGGTGCCAATTTGCCTCAACAGCAGATCCAGATCAAAAGAAGTGGGAATACAGGCTTGTTTCAGACAATAATATCTCTCTTGGAAACACATGTAAATTCACTCTAGGAACCGCACATCCAATTCAAGGAGGATAAGATATGGCTGACAGATTTCAGTACTCGGAAGTCAGGCAGAAGATTATTGATGCCATACGAACTGATCTAATCGGTCCAAGAACTCAAGATGAGGTTTTAGAAGAAAACCCTCGATATGCATACCTTGTTGGAATGCTTGATGTTCAAAGCGATGATGAAGACTCTTCAAGTGCTGGAGAACAAGAAATCGATGCCGATATGGCTTATAAAGATGAAGAAAACTATACTGCCGGCGAAGAAGATGATAACGAACCAATTTCCACAACACGTTTCAAGTTACCTTCATCCATAGGTATTAGTTTTTACGTGCAAAATGATACAAATGAAATCTGTTTGGATATAAATTGGGGAGATTACAACAAATCCACCAACACAACAATATCCAAGGACGAAAAAGAGCACACTCGGACGGTATACATTCGACAGCCAATGAAAGAAACTGTTCGTGTTGATTTCAGCGGGTTCATTCGTTCTAAAGAATATCA
>AUXO010295291.1_pt1 | contig 15375 bp, 20 predicted proteins | sample 768731 | NCBI WGS metagenome assembly AUXO01 (sample SAMN02715735, study PRJNA202380) | gut metagenome | biome: sheep rumen | host: Ovis aries | place: New Zealand: Palmerston North
ATAAAGATTTTCTAGTTAATTTTTTTAGTGGTTTTCTAGGGGAGATTACATAGGTATATTTATCTTTCGAGAATATAAATAGAACTATTGTATCCTCCTGAAAATATTTAGAATTGGAAACTGAAAACACCTCTATTATATCTTCCATCTAATTCTTTTTGAGATTAGTAATGGTTTTCATTTATAAGAAAGTACAGGTGTATATAATTCTTTTTGATAATCTTCCTATATTTTTTATAAACTCTTCTTTGGATATGAACCCAATTAGCTTATAAGTAGAAAAAACTAGTGATGTGTAATTTTTAGTAAATTTCTTTATTGGTGGACTCATATGAAAAGTTACGTATGAAGTATTATATTTATTATCGTCAGTGTATAATACATATATAGTAATTACCGAATCATCATCATACCTAACCGCAATCACATCTATCATAATCATACTTTTTATCTAACTCATTTTGAAATTAGGGGCACTAATTGTGTATTGCCACAAGAAATCTCTAATATCGTTATCCTCATGTATTTTAGATATTTTTCGTATTGCTTCCTGAACTGAGTTACATGTACCATCATGAAGATAAGTGTTATAGAGTATATAGGCACTATTGATAGTTAGTCTTTTGAATTTAGCCCCTTCTTTTAGATATAATCGTAATATACCAATGTGATTATATTTATGTACATCATATATTATGAATAACACTGGTAAACCATGGATTCTAAAACAAAAAACATGTATTGTCATTTTTTATAGTTTTTCCAAGAATCTCAACTTTCCCTCATCTGTTTTTAGGTCTAGGTCATTAAAAAGCGGCCATACACTTCTCATATAAGTTCCGTATTTAGGGTCTGATTTTTCTACTTCAATTTTATAACAGAACCTTCCCTGTTGTAAACCAAGATCAAAATTATAAAAATCTATACCTTCCTGTTCTTTTAGCTTCTGAATTTGCTCTTCTGCCTTAAGACCTTGTAAATCTTTATGTTTTAACCAAGTCTGTGCCACTTGTTGTCTTGCATTTCTACCACATTCATTTTGACGATATAAGAACCAGGCGTAGGCAGTATTTTCATCAGGTACACTCCAAGCTTTACAATCAAATTCATAAAGATCATTGTATCCATTTTCCCACATTATCCTATTAAATTTAGAAGTAGCCATGGAAGCACATATAGAATTAAGTTTACAAAGCCGATATTCAAAAAAACTAGAACCACTTTCTCCGGTATCAAGCCAATCACGAATCAGAAGAGATATTTCATCACTTTGTACATATCCTATTCTACATCCTTGAATTTGTGTACATAAGTAAGCGGTAGTATCATTCATAGCACTTACAAAAAAGTCATCGAATGGTTTTTGAAACTTATTTTTTACCTTCTTAGAGAATGATCTTCCGTCTAACATGATTATAGTATAAAGACCTGGTACCAATTTATAATCAGCAAGATTACGGTAATACAAACATTTTTCCTCTAGGGTTTTAAATTTCATATTCAATAGATTTCTCAGTTTTTAACAGTTTTAAGTTTGAGAATTCTTCGAAATCCAAATAAGTTTGACGAGCAATTCCCAATAGAATTTTTATAGATTTTCTAGTTAACTTCTTTCTAGGGGCACGTCGTTTATAAAGTGGTATTCTAAAATGCATACCAACTAAGTAACTATATATATACATATCATTAGGAAAATAACAATTCCTAAACACTATCTTAATATTATAATCTGTTTTCATCCTACATTATATGATATTACATAATTACATGACAATAACGCAAATTTAATTTCTCTTGTCTGTATATTGTAATGCACAGGAGTTAATATTCCAAGCTTAATGACTCTGTTTATGTATGTTAAGGTCATTCGTTTTCTTGGTGGATATCTTTTCAATTTTCTAATTAAGAAATATACTGGTATCTCCCTTTCTATAACTACTATATAAAAACAATCTTTAAATAATACAATTTTTATTTCGCATGAACGTTTAATCATTTATATAATATGTATAAAATTAGGTGGCAAAGGTAATTCTATTTTATACCCGAGTTTTAATATCTCCTTCCCAGACGGTGTAGTATAAGATATATATGCGCTACTCAATGAATTAAGTAATCTCGCCGTAATTCTTTTCCTAGGATAGTTTTTAAGACAGGGAATTCTAATAAATCCATTATTATGTCGGATATCTGGTTTTATACATAACATTATTAGTGGCCCTGAATAACTACCATACGTATATTTTATAACTGAGACATACCATGTCATATCGTGTACTTTATTATTTGGTTCGTGAGTTTAAAGGCCTCGCTGAAAGGATATTGTTCAAACACAGCTAAATTTAATTGCATATGCATAGTTTTAATTATCACCTGAATACTTACCCTAGTTAGCTTCTTTATATGGATTGAATTTATTTCATGACAATATAACTTACCTTCTTCTTTATCTAGTATGGTTAAATAGTACTGATTATATAACTTATAAATTATTACTTCAAACATCTCGTATATAAGGAAAAGAATAAACTCACCCAAACTTTTATAGTCTAGGTGAGTATTTTTATTTACAGCATTCCAATAATCTTTTCAAATATCTTATCTACATTTGAGTATAGAAAAAGTCTATTATAATTTTTAGTTACTGCCTTTTTATTTTTCCATTGTAGTATTGGGGTTTCTATATCTTCTGAGGTATACATGTCGACTTGTTTTAGGAGAGGTAGATAATATAATTGTCCAAATAAGATTTTTTTATTATCGTACAAATCCAGTCTATATACACGATCCCCCTTACTTACATAGAGGTTTATATTTTTTGGTGGTAAAGAATACATAAGACGAAGAGAAGATATTAGAGACTTTATTTTTATAATCTCTGGTAATCTTTCTCTATAAAAGTCGTTGATATCAATTACCTCATCAAATTCCAGAAATAAGTATCCTGTATTTAACATAATTCAATTTTTGTTTTTCCGTCGGGTCCTAATTCCATTTTCAAGATTTTATTATGGAACTGTGCGCCAACGCTTTCGAGATGGGAAGTTAAGAATATACAACCGACGGGGAGATTTTTAATTGTATCTATAACGATTTCAGATCTTTCGGCATCTAGGCTTTTAAGAAATTCGTCAAAATACATAACACCAAGGGAACTAATTAGGTGACTGAGAAAATCAATATCGACGAGAATATGTTGACCACTGCTAAGATAAGGTTCTGGCACCCAATTACCGTTATTATTGAAATTGGGGACTAAGCTAAGGTGTTCTCTATTTCCTTTACCTTTTCTAACAACGGAGTAGCTTATTGAGTTATTAGTGAAATCTACGGCCAGTTTTTGCATGATAGACTCGTAAATAGCACCTGTCGAACCAGTTAATTTTATGTAACTATCTATTTCTCCAAGTTCATTTCCCAAGTTACCCAATTCCGTTTCCACTTTTCTCAGTTCTCCTTCTTTTATAACCTGATCTTGTGCATTGGTTTCGTATATAGTCCAAGCTGTTATACCTGCCTCTATTTCTGCCATTCTCTGCATAAAATCAGGAGGTAATTCAACTTTTTCCGGGGCCCCTAATTTCATCATTTCCTCATTAACTCGAACCAACTCTCCCTCCCTCATCTCAATTTCTCTATCTCTATTTTCTTTATCTCGTTTTTCTCCTAAGGCCTTTGATACCTGGGCGTTGAGACTCGAGATTTCTTTACTTAAGGCGTCATATTCAGCACGTTCCGTCTCAACCTCACGCCTTATTTTTTCAATCTCATCTTGTACGCCCTGAATTCTAGGCCTAAGATTTTCGACTTCTTGTAATAGTTCTTGTCTATGTTTCTCCATGGCCTCTGTATTTTGTATAGGCTGACCACAAAGAGAACATGTACGGCCAAGACTAAGGGATTGAGCTTCTTTCCATGCCTTATTCCCTTGTGTTCTTAGGTTTTGGTATTCGTTTTCTAAGAGCTGAAGACGAGACCTAAGAGATCCAAGTTCTACCTGTCGAGCCTGTAATTCTTGTATTCTTCTCTGGGTCATTTCGATTTCCTGGTCTATAATTTCCGGATCTCTAAATACTTGTGCCCGGAGTTCTAGAAGTCGGTTTTCTGCGCTCTTAATTTGGGCCTGTAATGATATGGTTTTACTTTGATAATTTGACCATAAGCTACTTTTTCTTTGTAATTCCAGGCCCTCAGATTTCATGCGCTCTAATTCCGACTTTTCTATGGAGGGCACAGAAATAGAGCTTAATTTTTCCGAGATATAACCAAGTAAGCGTTCAAGTTCTTTCTTTTGTCCTAGTTTTTCTTGTTGTTCTCGTCTAAGTCCTTCAGATAATAGAGTTGCTGTTTTATTGTAGGTTTCAATTCTATCTAGTTTTAAAAACTTAGATACTATTTCCGTCTCTCTTTCTGGGCTAAGTGAACCGAGGAATTGATTATTAGAGGAGTCGAAGAAAAACGCATCAATATATTCTATAAATGGATATCTTTGGCGAACATCTTTTTCGAAGGATCTTTTGTCATTATATCTTTGAAGTTCTCCGTTTATAGCATGTTCATAAGTTTTAGTTCCCCTTAAAATTCTACATTCATTTCCCTGGTAGATAAAAGTAACTTCAGTAAAACAATCCTTTTTTCCGAACTGTATAAATGGTTTAAGAGAAGTAAGTCCGGTTGTATCAGAAACGTCAGTGAAAGCATATTTAAGAGCCGAGAGTAGAGACGATTTTCCACTTCCATTTTCTCCCTGTATTAATATTCTATCACCGGGGTTAAAGCAGAGGTCTATACTTTCTATACTTCTCCAGTTTTCACAACGCAAACGAAGGAGAGTGAAGTTAAAATCTATTTCCCCCTGTTCAATGTTATCTATATTTCTCAGGACTTCAGTATGTATTCCCTGTAGATTAGATTGTCTTATAGCTTCATCGATAAGAGAATTAATTTCATTTTGTGCATCTAATCGTATAGAACCGTCTTGATTTATGGTAGCATTTTCTTGTTTAAACACATACCAAGTGTGATCATCCTCATGCCAACCTTCCTGATCAAGCTCTGTCGTATAAGCAAACTTCATCAGGTTATCATTTGGGTTTAGATTTGTCCAATACCAGTTTTTAGAGGGACAATCAAAAACTATACCAGTCGCATCATCAGAGTCACCCATCTTACATTTTTGAGGGACACCGATAGATACATATTTCCCAGATTGTGCTGCTCTATGAATATCACCACAAATAGCTAGATCAAATTTACTTTCATCTAAGACCTGTGATTCGAATAATGTACCTCCTTCAGTAGAGTAACATATTCTAGCATGAGTAAATAGAACATCTACTTTTCCGGGGATCCAAGATAAATCAAATTCTGGCATCCAATTACAAAAACCAATCTCTGTCCCATCTATATTTATTGTTTTTTGATGGGCATAATAAAGATTTGGTGGTAACATAACTCCAAGAACTGCATCTGATATATCCTGATCTACGCTTTTATTATCTAAGTCATGATTACCTAGGAGAAGAAATCCCCTATCGAAGGCGGACATGACAGTATCTAAGAAAAGTTTAATCTCAGCCTGTACATAAGGTCGAATTACACTTTTTTCTGTTATATCACCGGCCAGAACAAGGATATCACAATGTTCTCTACGTCCTGCTTCTATAATATTTTGTGCTACTGTTCTAGAACCTTGGTATAATCTAAATCTATTACTAGGATTTCTTTGGGCATAATCGTTTATATGCACATCCGAAACTACTAAAATTCTACTCATCTTTTATTTCTTCTTCGTTTTTTATATCTAATACAATAGAACTATAGGATTTTATTCCATATTTATTCATAAAAAAGAGTGTAAGCTGTTCTCTTATTATATCGGTTACAATAACTCCCTCACCGAGTACTATTCCAAATATAGTTTTTCCAGTATCTTCATCCTTAGTTTTCCAATAATTTATAATCTCAAGATTTTCTATTTTTGGTGCACTATAAGATTTAGAACTAGGTTTACCATATTTATTATACTTGAATATAAATCCTTTCATATTGTCGCCATTAAATTTGAATAGTTAGATACCAACCATTGTATAGCAGCAAAAGCGTGTTTACATAGGTAGGTAGTCATAGTTTTAGTCTTTGGAGAATTAGTTAGGGCCTCACCAAGTTCTAATTTAATTCTGTCTGTTAAGAATAGAGCTTTTTTCTTATTTAATTCATAAGCTGCTCTATATTTAAAATCAGAACAGTCACAGTATATTTGAACCTCATTCTGAAGAACCTTATTAACATTATAATCTGGATTAGTTCTTATGTATACTGTATGCGTATTACCTTTTTCTGAAATTACGGCAAGTTTAAAAATCAGATAGTAGGCATTAATATGAGACTTCCCTAGAAAAAACCTCTTAATCTTTTCTGCTAGTGTCTCAGATTTTAATTCATGGTAGATTTTAAGAAGCTTTACTTGGCAATATTGAGCTTTATATTGTCTTCCTGCATCTACATTCATCAAATCACCTATCTTAAGTTTAGCCATAATTTATAATGTATTTACGTCTGTCAGTTTATTTATGTTTCCGTTCCTACTTAGGATGGAATCTATATTTTTTAAGAGGATACCAGCAAATGTAGGAACGTTATCATCCTGAAGACCTTGATAAACCGGTTCTGCGATACTTGATGGGAGTAGTTTTCCGTCTTTAAAAATTCTCTCCGTATCCTCATCAAAAGAATATCTCTCACCGGTAGTAGTATAAATATCGATCATATTATATCACTATATAACTTTTGTTCCAAGTGATCTGTAAAAGATGTATAGTAATTATCAGAAATTCCAGAGATACCGTTTTTTACACAGAACGCATGAAATTCAGATAAACTTCCTATGTGACCAATCTTAGGAAAATCATCTATGATCATTCTTTGAACTTCATCTAGGTATGGGAAATTAGATAGATCAAAGCTCCTCATCTGTGCTTCGAAGGCTGGTATATTATCAACATCCGACATATCCCCATCCATGATTTTCAGAATAGCTTTAGTTCCATCTACTCCTTTTTTTATAGTCTTTAAGTTATCATTGTGTCCTGTAATACCTAGGGAATCACAGAAGGCATGATACATATAAAGAGTCATTCCACGATCCCTAAGTTCTTGTGGAATTTTATAGTACATATTATCATAGTATACAAACTCAGGATCTTTTCCTCGAGTTGGTACTAAAAATTGACAAGTATTTGGTGTTAAAGAGTAACTAAGATCAGAGTCTTTTGTTACTATACAGTTAGGCTTTTCAGAGTCCAATAGCATAAAGGAGGTCATAGACATAATATCATCAGCTTCCCATCCTTTTATAGAAAAACATGGGATTCCTATTTTCTTAAACTCCTCCTTCATGATTTTCTTAGCCTCTTGTTTACATTTGGATGAAGCAAGCTCGTGTTCTGCTTTTGCTATTTCCTCTTCTGTAACATTAGGGTCTAGTTTCATCTCATCAATCATTCTCTGAGTGACAAACTTTCTAGAACCCTTATAAGCCACAAAATCTTTTATCAGAAAAGTCCTAAAATACCCCTGTCCCAGATCTTTGTTCCACTCATCCCATATAAAAATAGGTTTATCTCCAGGACAACCCCAATCTTTATATAATTTAGCAACAGTTTGTATTGTCATTTTACAAACATCCCCGGGATTCATTTCTCCAGGTTTTTTATCCTTAACACAAATAAATAGGTTTCTTGTCAGTATAAAGCTTGCATCTATTAATAGATAGTTAAATTTATTTCCGATCATTGAGTTATTATCTTTAATATTTCGGATAAAAGACACTCTTCTTCCGTTATTATATTATAAGGATAGCTATATTTTTCAATCAGACTACTATCATAACAGAAATATAAAATTTTTCTATTATGACAACTATTTACCCAGTTGTTTTTCATAATATCATGCTTCCTTGTATATTCAATATTAGAGCCCTCAACACAACTATAAAAGTGTGTCGGTCCTTGAACCTCTATTTCTATATAGAAATCTTTTGTTTTTAAATAAATCTCTATATCTATTTCTAGAGATTTTATATCAACACAATCAGGAATAAACACATTGTGAGATATTTCTATCTCTTTTTCATAATCTTTTAATGACTTTTTTAAAAACATAAATAAGTTTTGTTCCCAAGAACTTGAGAAACCTGCTACAAGAGCTTCTGATAATTCATTTGTATATTTTAGTTTATCTAGGCATCCTAGTTTTTTAGCTCTATTATACACTATACTATATAAATTATGAAAATATCCTCTTGAAGATATCTTCTTTTCATATATAAACTCTTGTATCTTTTCAAATGTGTTTACTTCTGGAAACCGTTTCCATGTATGATAGTCATGCGTGCCTTTTGGTGATATAAAACTTAATTTACTCTCAAAATTATAATCAACGATATATCTCCATAACTTATGTGAAAAATATCTTCCTAATTGAGAAAGTGAAAATAGCTCATTTTCATTTATTATCTCTTGAACCTGTCCTAACGTTAATCCAAAGTAATCACCATATTTAAAAGTATCTTTAGAATATGCCTTATTTCCATATTTTGTAGTATAATAAACTTTATTACAAAAACCTGCCTTTAACATTTTTTTATAAAGATAGGGTTTGTGTGTTTTAAAATCGGCCGGAGAAGAATACCCATTTAAATTAATAAAATTTTGAAAATCATCAAGTGTTGTAATAAATGAATAATCACCTGAGTTTTTAATTTCTTTAAATTTTAATTTATTCTCCCAACCCATATCTTTTATATAAGTAACAAGAAACATTGAAGTTAAGGATCCAAGTTTTTGTAAAGAAACAATAGGTTCTTCACAATTATCAATCATCTCCTGTATTTCTTCTATGGTTTTTCCACTGTATTCTTGATACTTTGTATCTTGTGGATATTTAACCTTTTTAGTAAAACCTAATTGAGTTAACCTTTTATATCCGGTTCCGAAGTCTATCATAAAGTCAAGTGGCTTTCTATAACCCCTAGAATCTATTAAGTTTTGAAAGTCTTCTACAGTTTCAAGTTTTAAATCTTTTGGTATTTTATCATTAACAATATCCGATTTCATATCTTAAAGAAAAGGGTAGAAATGATTATCTCAAATCTACCCTTTAAAAATCTTAATTCATTTTAGAATGGCAAATCACCTTCTCCACCATTAGGAGCGGGGTTGCCGAATTTTGCGAACGAAGGCTGTTGGAAAGGAGCCGATTGTGGCTGACCTCCTCCAAAACCACCAAATCCCGAAGTACCAAATCCACCGTTGTTATTGCTAGGATTATCCAAACTTCCAGTCAGAGGATCAACATGAGCGCTTGCCGGAGTCTGATACGGGTTAGTATTTCTAGCCTGCATTTCCTCCTTACTCAATGTACCTGCTGTAGGAGCGGGATCAGATTTAAGCATAGGATCATTAGTTGTGCTCTTAGGAATATATGAACTGTTATTCTCAATAGCAACACTCTCAGAGGTGGCCTTAATAGCATCCTCTAAACTCTGATTATTCTCCTTTGCCAGTCTAATAGCTGCCAACTGCTTAGTCATATAACTAACTGCTTCCTGAATAAGCTTAGCATTGAAGAGACGGCGATTCTCAATGGGAGTAGCTTCATCTTCACGATTTGCCTGCCATCCGAGGAAATTATACACTGGGTTCTTCATCATCTCCATGCTCTCATCGTCAATTACATACTGAGCAAGCTGATTTGCAACGTTAAATTTATGACTTGCATTAACCTGATAACCAATACCTCTAGGATTACGTCCAATCGTGAAATTCAGATAACCACCTCTACCAGAGGCCTGACGACTATAAATCTGAGTAAGGTAACTAGCGTCTCCCTGTGTCTCAAGATTAGTAAGGTCGATGTTATCATTTATCGACTGAACAAACGATTTAGCTGTAGTTACGAAAAGACCTGAAAATTTACTTCTCTTAGCGTTTCTGATATCAATCTTACCAGTGCTATCATAACCCCAATAATTACAACAATAAGCGTTAAAAATCGTATAATTTCTCTTTCTAACGAAATCTCTCGAAATCTGGAGGTTATTTCTAGCATCAATCTCATTATACAGCTGATCAAAAACTGTATAAGCATCACTAAGAAGTTGATCCTCCTCAGCTGTCAATGAAGAAGTAACACGACCATTGAGATCCAGGAACTGATAAGCATCCTTTGGAAGCAGCTTAATCCATGCATTATAAATTGACTCGGTACCATCCTGAGCAACATTCTTACGAGGAACCATAATTTCACGAGTTCCAGGAAGGAAAATGAATGGATAATCAATAACTACGCTGTTAACAGGAAGAACCTGATACATACCAAAGTTGCCCTCAAAGTTCAAAGAGATCTTTTCAAGGACTCGCTCTCTCGGTTTAAATGAATTTTTGTTCGCGGCCGGTGCTGTCTGTGCACTCAATCTACTCAAAAAATTTTCTACGTTCATAAATTTTTTTGTTTTAATTTTGTTTTTAGTTTATTTTATATACATTGCCCCCATAGCTTGAGGGCGAGCTTTTATCAATATTAAGGGTTTTATCTCTCTATTATTAGAATTTAAGGCCTCCTGGACTGCGTTTTTTCAATTACAAAGTCCTTAAAGTTCTCAGATATACCACAATTTTTAAAAACTGGAGATGAATTGTTGTAATCTAAGTAAAGACCAACAGTAAGTTCCCTATTCTCAAATGTCTTAATCCACTCTCCGACTAATTTTTCAGATGCTTCAGGACAAACTAGGGAACAAGCTTTTTCTATGTCCTCCTTTAATCCTACCCTATTTATACACTCAGTAAAACTAATTTCTGTTGTTGTATTATCTGAAAAAACTAGGGCGAAACATTTATTATGATATTTTGGATGATTTTTTACTATAATCCCCTTTATAGTCCTACCTCCAACCTTCTCTTTATATCTTGGGTGTAGTGGGAATAAGGACATTAAAAACTCTGTATCTGTCCTATTTAATGGATAGCCTGTTAATCTGTTGTATAAAATATTTCTACACTTTTCTAAAATTTCATTTTTTACCATACTTCAAGCCATTTTAAAATATCATCTTTATCATTTATCTCTTCTGCCTTGACTCTTCTACAATTAGAACCGAGGAACCGAGATTTTAACGTCTGAATCCAAGCCCAGTTATTTCCCCAGTCCGATTCTTTCCCGAGTATACCAAGACATAAGAATCCAGTACTCCCAAGAATAATCTGATCTAAGTCTTGGAGGATATCGGTATAAATAGACGGACTGAATTTCCCTGGGCTGAGTATATAGACGTAAGTATTAGCCCCTCCTCTATCTTCCTTAACTTCAAAATACCTTACACCCTTTTTCTTTCTTTTCGGGATGGCTGGTATATTAAGTTTCATCTCCTTATCCCACATCCATATAGTCTCGGGAATAGGAACCATATCAAACCTTAGATTATCGGTAGACTCACGAATTTGAACTATACAATATTCCTTTTTACTTTTCGGGAGCTCAGACTTAAAAAACTGAACACTAGAAAATAAGGAATCATCAAATGTATCTACCCCTAAGTCATCATGTACATATCTCGTTATAGTATCAATTAGTAGCTTATCCATATTACTAACATCCCTTCTCTTAATACCGGCTTTTAAAACAAAATTAACGGTCATAGAAAAAGCTTTAGTATTTTTAAACCACTCTACATAATCCGGCCCTAAGTGAAGTGCGCGTAATTGATCTGTAACTTCACGCGCAAATTTCTGGGCCGATGCAGATTTATACATTTGTGGTCTTGGGTGTCCGGCAATATAAGCTACTTTGACAGAATACAGAGAATTAATTGAAACTATTTTTGTATCCGTTGAAATTAGGATATTAAGTTCTTTCGGTTCAGGGTTTTGCATGTATAAACGGATTTTTTGCTGAAGTTATTTGAGATGAAGCTTGTTGAACTCCAGAATTAATTGTAAAAGTACTACTCGCTAATTGTCTCTTCATATCTTCTATATCTGCTTCGGTAAAATATCTCTTCTCATCTCCCATCTGTGCTATCATTTTGTATATATCTTTTGGGATCTCTATGAATCTTCCCTGTATACGAATGACATAAGCTCCAGAACCTACCTCTCCTCGTCTTGCTTTAACTAAGGACATGTAATAGATATGGTTAGGATTATTTTCTAGGAGATTTGATATGGTAATACAAAAATCACAAGCATGCTGTTTTCTAGAACTCTCACCAATATCTGACAATCTAATTAAACTATTCCAGACACTATTCTTCGGCTGAGAACATACAAATACAAGTTTTCCTTCTAGAGTGAGTTTTGTGAATTTGTTATATATTTTTCCTATACTCTGGTACATATTATCCCCATCACAAGCTCCCTCTACATTGCTATCATAATCTATAAAAACAACACTAGGATTTTCTGCTTCTACTTTCTCTACTATATCATCCGCGCTGACAACTCCCGCCGGATTAATTGAGACTTGTAGATTATTTCCAACTATCCCACGTAAGCTATCATAAACACAGGCTAAATTTTTGTATGCCTCGGCGAATGATATACCCAGCGCGATAGATCCCATTCTAACTATAAAATCTTTCATCGTATTATCACCAAGACAGATGAATAATACTTTCTCACCTTTACTAGCCATCCATAAAGCTAAGTTCATCGCCTCAAGTGACTTTCCTACGCCAGGGGGAGCACAGATAATTCCAAGTTGTCCACGCTCCAGTCCACAGTAAGGTTGAAAAGCTTCGTTTAGAAAGTTTATATTAGTCGAAACTACATTATCTCCAGACTCGGCTACTAAAGTGTTTATATCAACATCTTTAAAGTTTACTGCCGAAAAGAAATCCTCATCACTAGTCTTGAGATCATAGTTCTTTAAGTACTTCAAATATTCAGAGGGAGAGTTAGAGTACATATGATTAGCCTTCGTAATAACTGAAGCACTAATAATATCCTTTAGATATTTATATGCCGGTTTAATCTCTTCCTTTGTAAATCTTTTCCATTTTATAATTTCGGATAGTATTTGATTAGCCTCCGCATCAGATTTTCTACACTTCATAAATATAGATCTGAATAACGGCTCACCCATCGCATCAAACGAATAGGTCTTTATCGATTTTACCAGTTCCGAGATTAATTGGTTTCCTGATGTGGCGGGATTAGTACTAAAATAATATTCCAGGTTCTCTATATTATTCTTTGCCTCTTGAAATAGGTACTGATTAAATAAAGAATAAACTAACCCCTCATTTGTAATTCCGTTGTCTGAGTTTATCATAAATTCGTTTCGTAAATATCTGATTCAATAATATTCGTGTATTTATAGTAGGCCTTAATCATATCATCCCTCTCTTTCATTCCCTTTGTATGAATTGGAATTGGACGACCTGAAATAGTATCAAGGCCTATTATGTTCATGGTGGTTCCTCGTCCACATCTTCCAATAGACTGAAGTACTACACCAGCGATTTTACCTGAAAGTAATAACACATTCTCTAAGCCCGGTAAATCTAAGGCTCTGAAACCGGCTGAAGTACTGGGAATAACATCTACCATCCCATTCTTCACATAATCACAGGCTTCACTTAGGTCTTTTAGTTTTGTCCTATTTCCGTTAATGTCATAATAAATATAACCCTCACCACAAATAAGCAAAACTCGAAAAACACCTTTAAAATACGTATCAATCCAACAAGAAATTATATCCTTTAAGTTATTTAATGGTATATACATCTTTGGGAATCTCTTTATAACTTTCACCATAAGCTGACATACCTGAGGATCCGTAAAAATCCTAGTCATAACATTAAGATACAAATTCCCTGACTCAAAATCAGACTCTTCAAATTTAACCGATGATAAGGAGAATGATTTTACTTTTATCAAGTTTACATCCATTGAAGTTGGTAATCTGAAGACTAGGCTAACTCCAAAATAACGGACTAGATTTCTGTTTCTTATTACATTCTCATCAATCCCGTTTTGAAGAGTTATCATTTCCGCATTATGTTTATCTGCTGTACCCGAAAATGCATATCTCTTTTCTGCCCCTGTGAATCGATCAAATAAGAACTGACCCGAATCTGAATTAACACAATATTCGACTTCATCAACAAGAAGAACATCATAAGACGCCCATAATTTTTCAAGCTCTTTTAACTTATCCGGATCTTTGACATCTTTCCTGTTGAGTAGTCCTGAGGTTATCATATTGTTTAATCGTAAGTCTGGTGTAGGTACTGAAACGCCATAGAGAGATTTTACCCTCTTACAAAGTTCTTCGTTAGCCTTCTTCCCTGGACTTACTAACATTACACTTTTGCCTAACGTATAAAAATAGTTTGCTAGGACACTTATCACTTGCGTTTTCACTTTTGTTACCCTAAAAGCTTTTTATCTCTTAGTTCTACCACTTCTTAATTCATGATAGGTCGGCGTACATTTTCAGAATTTAATCTGTCGGACACTCTTGGAAGGATTATATTTATTCACCTTCTACGCTCTACAACGCTGATGAACCTTGCGAAATTCCATCAGTTGTCTCGGTATTAACATCACAGTCTTCACCGATATTGCCCGATTTTTCACTACTCTTAAAGTAGGTGGCAAATTTTTTAATCACCAAATGAAGTATAGCAAGAGCAAACGCCGAAGTTATACTTAAGCATGTGTAAGACGTCTTCATTTTGATAATCTCGTAATTCTGGAAAAGGAATTGTTCGGTATGTATCTGAAGTTATAAGATGTACAAGGTCGTTATATTCGTTTATGTTTAGATAACTCTTAAATACTCTTAACAGGTAACTAGACCAACCATAATTAAAGACATAAACAAAATTTCCATTTTCGTCTCTCCATGTGTTGTCGTAAAGTTTTATTAATTTAGGCACCTCCATTCGATTTCCACCTCGTACAAAGATTTCCTCTCTAGTCATTACCTCAAATAGATGCCTCACACTAGTATCGTCTGTTGTTAAAATTATCCTACCTAAATCTCTTCTTACTACGATGCTAAACATTTCCCTTCCTCGTTTCTTTTTTCAATACTTTTAATCCATTGTAAATTTTTATTCCATTTCAGTAGTTCTTTCATCTTTTCTTCTGGATCTTGACCAGTTGATGGAATTATACCGATAGGACAATAATCTATAACGGATTTTACTTTCTTCGCTATTCGTTTTGAAATAGCTGTTTCATCCATATACACTAGGATTTCATCTGGTAAATATTCCCTGATGAATTCTAATTGATAATCACTTACTGAACTTCCTAGAACTGCACATGGTATAAATTCTGGGGCCATAATCAAACAGGCTATGGC
>AUXO014038160.1_pt1 | contig 15371 bp, 10 predicted proteins | sample 768731 | NCBI WGS metagenome assembly AUXO01 (sample SAMN02715735, study PRJNA202380) | gut metagenome | biome: sheep rumen | host: Ovis aries | place: New Zealand: Palmerston North
ATTTTATATTCAACACCTGCTTTTACATCAGCCATTATAAATCCCCCGAAATATAATATTATTATGTATATTTATCATTATTAAATAACTTTTCTATTTATTAAAATGAATTTAATTCGAAAATATTTTAAATAATATTTTCACATCGAATAATTAGTTTTTAAATTCTAATTTTTCAACAAAATTCAAAAGCTTGTTAACAATTTTAGCCAAAGGTCCGAATTTAGATGACAAATGCCTTAAACTCTCAATATCATCTTTTTGGAAGAATTTAACTAAAATTAAAGCAAAGAAATAAACAATTATACATGCAAATATTCCTGGGAACAAGAATAATGTATTTTTTGGAATAAAGTATGCAAAAGCCCCCATAATCAAGGAAGCAACTAATATTTTAACGACAGCAGTTGTTGGAGCTTTGGTTTTTGTTAATTTGAATACAAAATAAATACATGGAACCATCATCAAAAAGCATGCAATACTAGTAGCCAATGCACCGCCGGCAATTCCAAGAGTAGGTACCAGTATCCAGTTCAAAATACCTGTTACAATTGCTCCACCAACAAGAATATACATTGGAATTCTAGGGTTTCCAATTCCCTGAATAATACTAGTTGAAATAGCAAAAATTGAATAAAATGTCATTCCTAATGATAAAATTGATAATGCCATTGCTCCGGCCACATAAGCAGGGTTTTTAAAGTAAAGAACTCTTAAAGTAGGAGCTGCAAACAAAGCAAGACCAACACACATCGGAACAACAAATAATAATGAAAACTTATAAGCTTCTGAAACATATTTTTGAAGCATACTTACATCTTTAAGTTTGAATGCCTCGGATGAAGCAGGAAGAATAGTGGTCGCAATTGAAATTGATATAATCAATGGCAACCTTGCAATTGGATCAGCCGCTGCAAAAAATCCAATATCATCAAATGTTAAAAATCTACCCATTACAATAGTACAAATATTATAAATAAGCATTTCTGCAATAGCAGTGATAATAACCGGAATTGAAAATTTAACCAAAGTTGTAGCTAATTTTAACTCGTCTTTACGTGTGAAAACAAAATCATCATTAGCTTTTGGAATAAATTTTGCCATGTGGAATTTAAATATATAAATTGCAGCAACAACAGAAAGGGAATAACCTAAAACTGTACCCCATAAAGCACCAATTGTAGATAAACCTATTAAAACAAAGGCGGTTGCAAATAAAATCATTCCTAACTGCTCTACAGCACGGGTATATACAATATATTCCATTTTATAAACACCCTGGAATGCTCCCCTGAATGCACCGACAATCACACTAAAAGGAGTGATTAAACCAACAATTTGTAATGGAATAAGTGCTGCAGGTTTTCCCAAATAATCATAAGCAAGCCATGGAGCCACTACAAAAATCATGAGCACTCCAAAAAACAGACCTAAAAAAACCATGATTTTTAAGGCCGTATATATGGTTTGTCTAGCCATGTCCTTTTCATCAACCGCCTCATATTCAGCAACATACTTAGCAATTGCAGGAGGAAGTCCTCCAGCTGACAAAGTCTGGAAAATTCCTTGGAATGGCAAAGTAATTCCTAAAATACCATAAGCAGTTGGACCAAGTAATATAGCCATTAAAAAACGATAAATATATCCTCCAATACGGAAAATAATGTTACCTATCAGAATTATTAAACTACCTCGAATTAACTTATTTGCCATAATATAACCTTAAAAATTAGCTATTATTAATATAAACATATTTTAGTATTTAAATATACTTATTTAGGAAATTTTTAAATTCATGCAAAGTTCTATTTAAAGACTCCATACCATAAATATCTCTTTTTACATCATCTAATGAGTCATTTGACCAAAAAGAAGCACCTAAATTAGAACCAAAAGGACCTCCGCTAACGGGAATTATGCCATGAATCATGAAATATGTGATATTTTTTAAATGAGCAAAGTCCTGACCACCTGTACGATCACCACCAACAGCAATACTCATTCCAATTTTTCCTCTAAGGATATTATAATCAATAGCTTCCAAAGCTCTTGTTCTATCCATAATTGATGACAAATTACTGCTAATACCACCACTTTGAATTGGTGTGGCTAAAATAATTCCATCTGCATTTTGAAGACCCTTATAAACTTCAATCATGTCATCTTCAATTATGCATCTCTTATTTTCCAAACAAAAATCGCAATGCATACATGGTTTGATATTTTTGCCCATGCATGTAAATTTTTCAGTGCAAAAACCATCATTTTCAAGTTTATCAAGAGCTTGAGTTAATACAAAATCAGTTGTTTCATTTCTAGGACTTGCACAAATACCAAAAACTTTCATGAAAATATTTTATCTAAATTGATTAAAATATGTTAAGATTTGAATTTGTAAAGAGCGATTGTAATTAAGAATCCTAAAATAAATACAAAAATATATAAAACAATATTATTTATAGAAAATAAAGGCTCATTATTAACATCTGACAAATCTAAAACAAAACCAGATGAATTTGCATCAGATATATTGTCATTAGAACTAGAAAACACACCACCAATTGAAAGTGACATCATTAGTGTTAATAATATTGCAAATGTTAAGATATTTCTAATTTTCATATAATCACCATGCGAAAAAAATAAAATAAAAGATTATAAATCGTGTTTATAATCCTCTAAATTTAATTTTTACGCCTCATATAACCTACACCTGAAAAAATACCAAGCATAAACACAGCGACTATTGCAAATAAAATAGTATTACTACTTTGAGGAGCAATAATTTGAGGATTTTTAAAGGCACTTTCAAAAATTGTAGCATTTCCATCTACAGTTTCATTAGTGTCCTTGCCTATTTTTTCTATTCCATTTTTAAATTCGCTTATGTAATTGTAATTAATTCTTTTACTTGCACCATATTCCTGTTTGAACTTTTTAACATGAGTATGATGTTTTTTTGAATGATTATTTGAATTTGTATTATTCTTAGTATTATTACCAGTATCATTATTAGTCTTATTAGTATTATTGCCCATAAGCAACTCTAATAATTTGTCCTTACCGATTAATTCCAGATTTTTTAAATATTCAATAATGTCTTCATCACTATTACCCTTTAAAATAAAAGGATTTTGATTTTGATCATTACTGCCAGATTCAAAAGCTTCATATTTATTTGAATCCTGACTAGAACTTGATATATCCTCACTGATTCCTAATAAATCAGGGGATTTACCTTTAGCACTAGTTATATCCATTGTAGGGTTGTATTTATTTAATACATTAGTAATAGTATAATCACAGAGATTTTCACTATAAATAAGAATGTGGAATGCTGCTTTCTGTAACACATCAAATGATATACCATCATCCAATCCATTAGCTAAACAAGCGAACAATACATTTTCAGCACCAATAGGATTATAAAATGTTTCACACTCTGAATTTAATATGTTTTCAGATATTGTTCCAAGATATACCTCTTCTGCTAGTCCAATAACAAAAATCTTTGCCTTTATTGTGTTTCCCATTTTAATTAAAAAACAAAGACATTCTGAATCAGCAGTGGCTTTTACACCGCAAGAAATACATTCAGTAGAATTTAAAATACCTTCGATAGCCGGCTCACTAGTCTTACCATTAGGTACACCAGCTGTAGTGATAACTAAAACATCATCAGCACGTTCTAAATTAAGTAATCCATCTGCTATAACAGTTACTTTCCCACTTAATTTAAAATATTTTAAAGCTTCATGTTCAACAACACTATCCAAATCACAATCGGAGGAGATGTCTTGAACTATGAAATCTAAAGTTAAATTTGAATTACAGTCAGCTGAATAGATTACGATAAAGCAATTATCATACTCATTTATTTCAACAGGATTTTTTAAATTGATTATGTTAAAATCATTGCAAATAAAATCATTGGCATCGACATTGATTTTATTATATTCACCAACATCGTATGAAACAACTTCATTACATTCAATTTCAACATATGAATTTAATTTATAATTCTTTTCGTGATTTGAAGATTCAACTTCTTCATCTAACAGAATTTCATCATCGGATGAAGTTGTTTTTTCATCTTCAACTCTCTCAGTATTAACGTCAACCTGAGAATCTTCACTAACTTCTGAATCCGTCATATAGTTATCTGAAACGATATCAGTAGAAGACACACTGGTTTCAATCTCACAAACAGATGTTTCATCTATATCTGAGGCAGTCATATCTTCTGCAGAAACTCCACTTATGCTTAATATTAGCACAATGCTAAAAATGATAAGTAGAGCATATCGTTTATAGATTATTCTACCACCATTTTACTTTATAATTTAAATTTTAAATTTAAAATTCATCTATAAAGATGTATGAAATGCAATAAGATTACATTAAATACATTATTATTTTAATCATTACTAAATTATATATTTAATTATTTAGTTCGAAACTACTTTATTAGGGAATTGACTGAATTATATTACGATGCAAAAATATTCCATCTGAAAATAGATATAATAACGATTAAAACAATTAAAAAATCATTTGAAAAAAAAGAAAGGTAATAGAGATAAAATCTCTATTTTTTAATTGTAATTTTAACACTTCTAGTAAGTTTATTGTAGTATTTATTACCGCCAAAAGTGATTTTTCCAGTGTGTTTACCTTTTTTAGTTAATTTAGTAATTTTAAAAGTAGCCTTACCTTTAGAGTTAGTGGTAGCTTTGTAAGTTTTACCTTTAATCTTTAAGGTTAGTTTTACTTTTTTCATCACGCTTCCTTTATTATTCTTTAAAGTCACTGTGTATTTTTTGGTTTTGACTTTTGATTTAAATGTTTTTTTCTTAGCTGTGATTTTAACAGTCGCTTTTTTAACTATAACTTTAGTTTTTGCAGTTGATTTAATATGAGTATCATCACCAGCAAAAGTTATAGTTGCAGTATAATAATTTTTAGGAACCAAATTAGAAATTGCTAAAGTAACTTTACCATTTTTATCAGTGGTTCTTTCATAAGGTTTATTATTTAATTTAACTGTAATTTTAGCATTTTTAATAGGAATTCCATTTGAATCCTTTAAAGTAATTACTAAATTTTTGCCGTTGTTGTATACTTTAGTCACTGAGTTTGGAGCGACAATTACACTCTTAGCCTTTTGAGTAGTCACAATTATTTGCTGTAATGTCATAAACATTCCATTATTTAAAACAACTGAGATGTCATTATTGTCTTTTAATGATTTGGAAATATCTTTAGTATAGACATTAATTGCATTGCTTGCACTGGTATCCCATGCAGTAGAATTCACTTCACCATTAACAATAATAGTAGATCTTCCAGTAATTGAACCAGCACCGAAAACATAAACAGTAGCATCTTTTACATTAGATGAGTCTACAACTAATTTATTATCAACACTGACTGTTCTACCCATCTCATTACCGTAGGTACCTACCAAATCCGCACCATTACTAATATAAACATTTTTAATAACATTACTTCCAGTTATATTGTACAAGTAAATTAAGGTTGATGGATAAGCTCCAGCAGAATGGGTTTTATTTAAAACAAATATATTTTCACCAGATTTAATCAAATCAGTGACATCATAAACGATAAGACCATAACCTGAAGTGGAAACAACATTAGCCTGATCTCTAGAAAATGAAACCACACTAGGTTTCACATCATTGAAAGTCACATTAAACAAGTCAATTGAATCCGCACCACCATACGCATAAGGAACATAAACCCAAGCCTTAACAATAGTGGAATTTTCTGGTAGTGCAACATTCCAAGAATCAACCCTATTAACTGTACCTGTAGCATAAGCCTCATCACTTACAACAAACACAATATCCCCAGAAACAACACCCTCAAAGAAAGAAGCATAATCCTGACCAGGATAAGCTAAATCCTTAGCAAAATAACCATTATACAAAACAACAGTATTTAGAGTAGCATTTGATACAATTTCATCTTTTAAAATTAAATTAACAGTATAATCCACTTTAGTTAAATTTTTACCAGCAACATAAACAGTAGCCTCATCAATAGGCCTAATAGTTGGGTCAATTAAATTCACTTTAGTGCTTTCGCCATTTAAAGTAATTTCAGTGGAATTTATAACTTCCCCATTAGCCAGCAATTGAACAGCATATTTTCCATTTTTATTTGAATTGGCTGTTATTATAATCTGATTAGAAGTACCAGGATAAACAATGTTAAATCCACCATTAGTACGTTCACTTGCTAAAGAAACAGTAGCTTCAATTGTACCATGTTTTACTTTTAATACAGATAATGTATTCTTATATGATACCCCATAACTTCCAGCAGTACCGATTGCAATAAATTCTGTATTTTGATTTGCTTTGAATTCATCAGTTATGTCCCATTTATTATATTGATAGTAATTACCGGACTTATGGTCTTGTTCTGTTAAAAAGTTTCCATTAATCTTATAAGTAGCATCAGAACTAGATAGCGCAACATTAGTTAGAGAAGCTTCTAGTACATCAGTTAATGAAGAAGTATCAAAAGTAAGTGTAGTATTGGAATTTGTCCAAATTTGATTGTCGTTAATCCAATAATTTATTACATCATCATCGCCATCATCATATGCTAAAATTAGTCCAATTAATTTAATTCTTCCATCAAAGTCTTTGCCTTCCATTTTGAAAGTGTCAACATTAATTTTTAAATTTGATCCATTTAAACCTTCTAATAAACTAGTAACATTATAATGAATCATATAATCAGAATAACACTTTGTGGTATGGTCATTTACAACATAAACATTACCATCAGTACTACCTTCTTCAATCCATAATGATTCAGTGTAATTTTTAACATTATTGTTAGTGGATATTGAAATATTGGCATTAGCACCGCGAGTATTAGATGCGCTTCCACTATAAACATTCACATAAACATCAGCACTCTTAATTGTTTTCGCATCTGTTGGAATATCATAACTAAGTTCTCCACTTGTAGCCCATGGATTTTCGGTTACAATATTAACATCACCTGAAACAGTCCCAGATATTGTGGATTCTGAATCTGATAAAATTGCATTATCTGCATCTTGTGCAGATATTGCACCAACTGAGAGAACCATCATGAAAATTAAAACAGATATGAATAAAATTTTTCTATTTCTCATAATTATCCCATATTTAATTGAAATTGTACAATATGTAATAAAATTAATAATAAATATATTAAGTTTATTAGTACAATTTTAGTTTAAAGTAATACTCTAATAAATGTTAGTATTTTGAAAAAAAGAAGTTAATTTATATAAAATAATACTTATTAGATAAAAAAAGGAAAATAAGTAATACAAATTAAAAAAAATAAGTATTACTAACCTTCAACCATGATTAACTTACCCGTAGAAGGGTCTTTATAAACCTTACCCATCTCCATATATCCTTGACCAGAATCATCAGAAGTATCAGGAGTTTCATTTAAAACCTGTCCTTCACTAACTTCAGTTATATCAGGTGAAGACTCATCTAAAGCCTGTTGTTGGTCATTCTCTTGAAAGACAACACTCTGCATATTCCAACTGATAACAACAAAAATTAAAAGACCTACTGCAATAACAAGCATTGCATCTACAAGATTTGAAGTTCCAGCCATTGGATCTTCTTCTGCCTCCGAAAATCTTTTACGATTCTTTTCTCGAACCATGTGAAAACCTCTATTGTTTTAATTTATCAAGTAAAGTATCTGCAAGTGCATCTAAATTTGACAAATATTCCTCATACCATCTGCGCCTAACTTTTGATACAAAATAAGCAACAGCACCTGCACCAATACCTACAACAGTTGTATCAAAAGCAACAATAATCGCATTAGCTAATGTATTTACATCACCAGCACCTAATGCCGCAAGTCCAGGACCCATTGGAATTAAGGTACCCATTAACCCTAATGTTGGCCCAATACGTGTGACCACATCAGTTCTTTCAATTTTTTTTGAAAATTTATTCTCCTCAAATTCGATTAATTTTTTTGCCAAAGCATGTCTTGAATCCTCAGTTAAAGAGTTAGAACGCAATATTTTGATTAAAACAACCTTTTGAGATTCATAGATTTTAGCATTCTTTATAATGTTTTTAATTTCTTCCAAATCAGATGCATTTGAAATTGAATATACCAACTTTTCAATTAAATCAGGAGTAACTTTTTTTCTTGAAGTATACTCGGAAATTAATCCGCCAATTGCAAGAACTGCAAAAACCGCAAAAACAACTAAAAATATGATTACGGGAATTTGTAAACTTTGAGAAATCATATTTAAAGTTGAAGTTAAAATTTCACTCCCTGGAACTGTAGATACCATTAAATCACCTAATTAAAACTACTATTTCTTCTAGATATCAATCCACCAATAACCATTACAACAATTATCAAAATTAATGCCCCAATTAAAGAATATGGTGAAGATATTGATATTGCATCCATTGGATTGGCTATCATTGCTGTAATATTAGGTAAGAACAGTGCTGATAATAAAAAGTAAATTCCTAAAAAGAACATGAAATTACCTAAAACAATTGGATAAGGTTTATCTATGAATTTAATAAGGTAATTTGAAGCAAAATATGTTAAAATAATTGTTAATACTAAAGCTCCAGCTACAACAAAACTTAAATCCATAAGACCTAAACCAACAGTCGGTGCAACAAGCATTATACTAACAATAATTGAACCAAAACAACATGGACATGGCGCAACAACAGCCATGCATGTTGCTGCAGTCGTATTTTTTTCAAATACTTTATACTCCCTGATTGTAAATATTCCAGCTAAAATCATAATAATAGCCATTATTAAGAAGAACTCGAAATTATAATTATAAATCAAATCCGTAATTTGTTCTGTAAAAAATGATGAAATTTCAGTCAATATTAAAACTCCACCACCATAACCTATTGACACTAATGCCAAATATTTCTTTGACATGTTTGCAAGGCCTGTTGCAAGACCTAATTTAATTCCAAAGATTAAAACAGCTGATAGAATTCCCACTTGCCATAAAATATTTATTGCATCCATTAAACCACCTATAATTTTTCATTGAAAAGTTTATCTAAATCTTGATTTTTTTCACTTTTATCATTATTTCTAAAGTATCCAACTGCAACAACTAAAATTAAGCATAAAATAGCCAAAACTGCTACAATTGACAATCCAACTTCACTTGCTGATTGTGATGTAATTGGATTAATCTCTATTGATTTTTTAACATCGGCCCCCACTGATGATGAACTTCCAGCTTGAGCAGCTTGACTATCTGCGCCAACATTTGAAAATGCATCCCCTTGAGCATTATCTCCATTTTGTGCAAAATTCTCACTAGAAGTTGAACTTGAATTTGTTGCAATTGTTGAAGATGAAGTTGAACCTTCAACCGGATTTTGAGTTGAAGCTTCCTTTTGATTATTATCATTACTTTCAGTTTCTGGAGGCACGCTAGATTGAGTATTATTTAAAAATACGGGATTTTTAGTAGCATCATACAATTTTGGTAATAATTGTGCCAAAATATCTGGATTTACATATTGAACTGCCCATTGCATCATTGCAATATTACCACAACTACAATCACAACATGCCACTCCATTTTGAACAGTTGCTTGAGCCCATGTATTTGCAATATCCCTTACAGTTGCATCATTGGCATTCCAATATCCATCATGAATGGTTGTTAACATTGTACCACTCATAGAAATAAGAGAATAAGCATTATTTCCACTCATTAACCATTCTTTAACCCCTAAACCGTATTTATCATTATAATATGTATTGTAAATTCTATTCCACAGGTCATCTGACACGGCAGTTGGCCTTGTTACTTGCCACCCATGCAAATTACTTACAAATTTATTAGACATATATCTAGCACCACTATAACCTTCTTTCATCATCCCACTAATCCAATCAGGATTATCATATCTTGCAGCTATTTCTCTATACATCACTTCTTCTAATGGAGAGATATATGCATTATTTTTATCAGCATACATCAATACATTGAATTTAGGAGTTTTACCAGAGATTTCTTCAACTGTCATGGATAATCCTCCCCAATAATCAAAGAAATCATCATTATCAAGCACGCCATATTGGTTTGTATTACGACTAGCTACAATGGTATCGGAGTTTGAAAGTGCTTTTAAGAAAACAAGCGGATTTGTATCTCCCCAATAGTTTTTAGAATACATATTACCCATTCTACCTAGGTAAAAATCAGCTAATTCACTTGTATCATTCCATGTCCATGACATTGACACTAATTTTGAAATTCCCGCACCATAATCTCCATTAGGTGGTGCAAATATGCGTGTAATAGCACATTCTCCCGCATAAGTCGTGTTGTAACCTACACCTAGATAATATAAAGTATCTTCTATCCAGTGCTGTGCAACATAATTTGTATCCAAAGGTTCATTTGAAACTCCATAATAATTTATGCTTTGCATTACTCCTTCAAGAGCTTCTCTTAATTCTTTACCATTTACTGAATTCATTAATGTGTTATTATTAATAAGGGTTAAATAGGATCTTGCCAATGCTGTTCTGAATGCATTATCTAAAAGTATTGATTGTGATGAATATAAATCTCTAAATAAACCACTTGTAATAACAGTAACATCTATTCTTTTTTTATCCCAACCATCAGGGCGAGTTAAATCTTCCAATTTTATTATTTCAGGCATTGCCCCAACTTTTTTACCAGTAGGATTTCCTTCATCATCATAACCTGCACTTGATGAATCAGTCCAAACAGGTTTCATTCCTAAAAGATATAAAACTGTTGAAACAAGTGCTCCATCATCTCTAGCAGTTTCAACACACCATATTCCCATTATAATTTTTTCTGTAGTGTCATTTAAATCTGCTAAAGTGAGCAATGCTAAAGTTTTGGCATAATCCCATGCATCCATTGTCGGGAGTTCTGATGATTGATCTTGGAACATGTTAGTTCCTGTTGGAAGTACTGCCGGTTTAATAACAACTTCTCCTCCCTCCCCAACTGGAACATATCTGCCATTTAATCCATCAAGCATCACATCTAATTCATTTTTCACACTAAAGTTTATCAAATCAATGTATTTTTTCGCTAGATTAAGACATGAAAAAAATATTGAATTATCAAATTTGGAGTTTTGTGATATTAAAATAGTGTTTACTGTTTCAACATCCCAGTAAATTAATGATTTAACGATATCATAGGATTTGTTTAAAATATTTTCTCTTTCAAATGATGTTAAATCTTCATATGATTTAGAATAATAATAATTTGAAAGTTCGCTAAACATGTTAATTATTCCCTGATTATTCTCCAATACATAATCAAAGGATAACATTGCCGAAACTGTACTTGCCAAATCATTCTCATTCCACATTTCACCTAATGCATGAAGTCCTAAAGGATATAATGTAGATTGCATTGTGGTTAAAAAATTATTAATCTTTTCTATAAGTAAATAAGACGAAATTTTTTTAACTTCATCTTTTGTTAGACCCATATTAGTGGAATAATCATTTTCAACGATTAATTCTCTTAAATCACCAATTGTTTTTTCATCATGATTTGAAAGATATTCATTAACCAAATTAGCTGCAACAGTTAAGTTGCCATATAAATGTGTATAAGCCATTGGAGATGTTAAATGTGAAATAATAACAGCAAAACCTCTTCTTTTTGCCTGAATTGCTTCTGCCAAACCATCAACAATATAAAAATATAATTGTGGAACATCACCAACAACAACGGATCCATAATCTGTAGCAGATAGCAATATTTCTTTTCCAGGTAACCACTCATGAGTTGCATGCCTACCAGTAAAAATCATAGCATTATGATATTTAGTTTGCATATAATAATAAGCAGCCAAATATTGATGAGTAGGTGCAACAGCAGTACAATGATACAAGTTTTCAATATCAGATTCCCATCCTCTTTGAGGTTCAGGAGCAATGAAAATATTTCCATATGTTAAACCCGGAATAACAAAATAATCAGTGCCATTCTTTTTTACTACCATAACATTACCTGGGGCATCACCCCATCCATTCAATCCTTCTATATCCAAAGTTTTAAAATCGTTGAAATATTGGAAGAATAAATTAAAATACAAACTATCATGATATTTAGCATAATTTTTTAAAGAAGATACAATTTTTGTTAAAACCTCTTTAGCTTGATCATATTTGTCTTCAGGAAGTAATGCAACAATTTGATTAAACCAATCATCAATTGTGTCTGAAATTGTGATTGTATAATTTAATTCAACTGCTCGTCTTGTTAACTCACCGATGTATGCAACCGGACCTTCACATACCTGAATTTTAACAATTTCATCTAAAGAATTAAACCAAGAAGTGTATTCATCCACAGCTAAAAGAACAATACCTGATTGATTTGCCAATTTCTCAAGTTCACCCGGTGCCCATGTAGCAACATTAATTCCACATTTTAACATTAAATCTTCAAGTTCACTTACATTTGAAGGTAATGTTCCAACATCATACCCTGCATCTTTTAAATTGTTGAGAATATTATAGATACTTGTTATTGTATCCAGATAGCTAGAACCGATATTCTGTTTTCCAGGAGGATAGTTATAATAAATTATGGAAATTAGCTTATCTGAATTTGAAACATATTTCAAATCCACCCATGAATCAATCCTATCGGTAAATAAATCAACATTTCTTTCGTATGGAATATATGTTACAATCCTGGCACCTGTTAAATTTGAGATATAACTTGATTGACCTCCAATAAATGTTGCATCAATAATCCCTTGTGTTTCAGCAATAGTAATATGCCACCATTTATCACTTCTTTCAGTAGTCAGACCAGTAGAACCCAATTCCCACATTTCATTAGAAACATAATCAGAATGAACTGCTCTAAATACAGGAACTCCCAACTGTTCAAAAAAGTCTGTTGCTTTTGTAAAATTTTCCCCACCTACACCATAAGCGACCATTGACACAATTGCATCAACATAAGTATCATATCCATTAGGATTTTCTAAAAATCCTGCAATATTATCACCAGCACCCGTCCATGATTCAACCATAACTTTTAGTTGTTCTGCAGACCCTCCTGCAGCAAATACCGGAATAACATTATATCCTTTTGACTCCAATGATTCAATGATTGAATATGTTGGATGAAGCTGTTGAGAAGAAATATACATTGTACTTTCTAAAATTCCAATAGTACGTTTTTTTGTTGGGTCAAAAAATGTTGAAATATATTCCTCAAGTGAATACCAACGGTCACGATAAATTCCATAATTTTTATTTCCTGTAAAATTTGGTGAATTATATGAAAAATCATAACCTAAAAGATTTAAAGTGTATAAAATTTGGTTTTTTAGATTTTCTTTATCGTTAATGTCCTTATAGAGAACAAGCTGATTTAAAATATTGTTAAATTTAGCTCCCTCATTATTGATATAACTATTTATATCAGTGTAAGAACTTCCTCTTTTTGTATTTTTAAAATAATCAATGATTTCATCATTGGTATAGGCGGAAAAGATTTTATTATAATTTACAGTATTATTTCTGATCAGATTTAATGATGTGGAATCTGAATTTAAATTGCCTGATGGAAGTTCCAATATTAAAAATAATTCCTTATGTGATAAATTTGGATATTTTCCCAATAGATTTGTTAAAACTGAATCAACATCAGTGCTTATCCATTCACCAATAAATGCATCAGAGTTATCAAATAAAGCATATAATTCTTTTTCGTCCATGTCCTTAACTTGCTCACCACTTCTAACAACAAGATTGAATCCAGTTAAATTATCCGAATTATATATCTCCTCACTTGCAGAATCAATAACATTTGTTCCAGGACTATCCGAAATAATAAAAATTGTTTTTTCAGATTCAATTTTAGTTAAATCAGTTGAATTTTCATCAATACCTACATCCATATCATCACTTTCTGCAAAAGAAACTTGAGTATAAGATATAAGTGATAAAATTATTATTATTATGACTATTTTTTTGAAATCTTTCATTAAATTCCCCACTATTAAATATTATATTTAACTCATATTAATAATAAATTTTTATATTTGAGTATTACTAAAACGGTAAAAATTAAATAAAAAGTATTACTCAAATAGTTTAAACACATAATATTTATTATAACAAAAAAACAAAGTATGATACAATAAGGGATATTATGAAATTCGGAAAAGGTATTGTAAAAAAATATTCAAGAGAGTACAATAGAACACTAAAAAATGGAGAAAGAAAAAAGTATACAACAGAACAAATCCAAATTACAGTACCGAAAAATGAAGATATTTACAATAATAAAGAAGAAGTTTTGATTATCCCTAACAGCGAAATTGAAGAATTCAAAAACAGAGAGATTGAAAACGAAACTCTCAAAATAGCTAATTATTTACACGTTGAGGAAGTGGAACAATTGAGAAGGGAAATTGAGGAAAATGTTCATCCATCCACTTTAGAATATGAAAATGAAATAAAAGAATTAAAAGCAAAACTTGAATCTTTAAGCGATATAGAAAGTAAATATCATGATTTGCAAAAAGACAATATTGATGAGTTGAAAAGAGAAAATGACACCATTAAAGATAAACATTCAAAATTGATAATTGAAAATGAAAATCTTAAAACAAAATTCGTCAATATGAAAACCGAAAATGAAAATCTTAAAACAAAATATTCAAGTATTAAAGAAGAAAATAAAAACCTCAAAACTAAATGTTCCACATTAAAAGAAGAACATGCTTCTATTAAAGAAAGCTATAATCAAGTTTCAACCAAATACGATCAATTGAAACAGGAAAATTTAAATACTAAAACTAGTTATGCTGAAATATTTGAGATGAACGAAGACTTGGAAAAAGATTATGATGATCTTCGTCTTGAATATAATGATTTAGTTGACAAATTCAACGATTTACAAGAAGAAATATATAATATCAAGACTAATCAAAGTCATGATGAATATATTGCTAATAAAGTTAAAGAATTTATTTTAAAAAGCGGAAATTAGAGAGTTTTATAATCCTCTTGAAACTCAGGATTCCATCTTTTTAAACCTGGAATAAAAGTAGCAGTTATAGCAGTTGCATGAGTTTCAGGTAATCTATCATTTTTTGCCATCATTTCTTTAGTTTTTCTTACAATCATTTCTTGTAAAGTTATATCTGGCTCTGTATACTCACCATTTTGATAACAATCTATACAAAACTCATCGTTTGGACTTCCATCTTTGTTAGTCCCATAATCTTCTTTTACAATAGGTCTTCCACATGAATTGCAAAATCCCATAAAAA
>AUXO016092489.1_pt1 | contig 15371 bp, 9 predicted proteins | sample 768731 | NCBI WGS metagenome assembly AUXO01 (sample SAMN02715735, study PRJNA202380) | gut metagenome | biome: sheep rumen | host: Ovis aries | place: New Zealand: Palmerston North
ACCACACAAGGACAGTTCCTCCGTAGCAATGGCTACAAGCGTCAGACGACGAGGAACTGGACGTGAGAAGGGAAAAGTGAGAAGTGAAAAGTGAAGAGTGCAAAGTGAAAATAACAATATATAGCCATGCCAGGAATATCAAGTTATGTGAGTAATGTGCAGGTGCATGTTACGACGAAGGAATCTAACAAGCAGATTAAGTTGCTGACCGATACCGCTCATAAGTTGGAGGAAGAACTGAAGAGTCTCCAAGCGCAGTACGAGTCCCTTAGCGAAGCAGAGAAGGCAGGAACTAAGGGAAAGGACTTACAGGTGCAGATGAAACAAACGGAGGAACAACTCAAGACGCAGAACCGCCTTATCAAGCAGAGCCGTGAGAATCTAAACCGTCTGCAAGAGAGTCTGACGAATATGACGGGCATGTCGGTGCGCGACCTGACCACGGCATTAAGTCAGGCGAGGAACGAGATGCGCAAATTTGGCAAGAGTACGATGACCGACGAGGACATGGAGTCTTTCCGTCGGTTAGCCAACCATATTTCCCAGTTAGAGGTGCGCATTAAGGAATTGAAGGCTGGATTTGCCGATGCTTGGAAGCAGAGCAGCAACTATACGAAGGGTAGTCTTGATGAAAACGAGCGTCTGAAGCGTGTCTTGACCGAGCAGCGCGACGTCTTGTCGAAGAACAGCAAGGAGTGGACGAAGATTACCCAACGCATCAACGCCATCACCTTTGAGAATTTCAAGAAGGCAGGTGGTGACACCCTCTTGAAGGACCTGAGTGCCGCCACCGACAAGCAGCTGTCGGATATGCAGCGTTTCTTGCAGGGTATGGTGGATGCAGGCAATCTGGAAGCCAAGGTGCTTGAAAAGGTCAAAGCCAGTTTGCAAAGTGTGAACGACACCATTCAGCAGCGTGCTCAGACCTCGCTGAGCGAGCGGGCTGGTGGTATCATGCAGAGCTATGAGCAAGCTACCGCCGCACGTCAGGCATTGAGTGCCGCAGGTGCTCCTCCAACCACAGGTTTGAACAGTACCCAGTTGCAGGAGAGCATCAAACTCTTGCAGCAGTACAGGGAGAGTCTGGCAACGACTGACGCCAGTAGCTTGATGCGTGTGGACGAGACCATCCGCAAGATGACCGCCGACTTGCAGCAAGCCAACGAGCGCATTTTGGAAGCCAAAGGGCATATTAGCAGTATTGCCGAGGGTGGTTCGGGTTTTGCCAACAGTGTGAAGGACATTGAGCGGCTGAAGACGGGCTTAACCGAATACCGCAAAACCATCGATGCCACCACGGACGATGGTGTGAAGGAGATTGCCCGTGTGGAAGAGGAGTTCCAACGTCTGACGGTGCTGGAAAAGACCGCTTCGCTGACCGCCGAGCATTACCGTGAGATTGTCGGCGACCCAAGGAGTTGGCGCAGTGTGAAGGAGTTGGAGCAAGCCTACGAGCGTCTGAGTTTCGAGGTTCAGAAGTCGGGCGTTTCCGCCGAGGAGTTTGCCCGTAAGTCGGAGGTGATGCAGCTCATCAAGAACCGCTTGAACGAACTGAAGGCAGGTTTTCAATCTGTCTGGCAAACCAGCGAGAACGCCTCCAACAACAGTGTTGCCACGAATTTGCGTGTGATTGAGGTGCTGAAGCAGGAGCAGCAGACCCTTGCCAAGACCCAATCGCAATGGGCGATTTATGAGAAGCGCATCAACAGCGTTAAGTTCAGTAACTGGATGAAGACAGGTGGAGGAAATGTCCTTGCCGACATCGGCAACGCCACCGACAAGCAGTTGTCGGATGTGCAACGTTTCTTGCAGGGCATGGTGGATGCCGGAAACATGGAAGAGCGGGTGCTTGAGCGGGTGAAGAACCAGTTGGAAGCCATCAACGACACCATCCAGCATCGTGCGCAGACCTCGTTGGAAGACAAAGCCCAGCAAGCGATGAACTACACATCGGGGTCGCAGAGTACCACCAAGATTCAGGAGAATATCAAGCTCTTGCAGCAGTACAGGGAGAACTTGGAGACCACCAATGAGGGAGGTTTATCGAGGGTTGATGAAACTATCCGCAAGATGACTGCCGACTTGCAGCAAGCCAATGACCGTGTGCTGGAAGCCAAGAAATACTTGGAGAATGTGAACAGCGGCAATGGCTTCAAGGGTACGTTGACCGACCTCGACCGCTTACGCAATGGACTCCGTGCCTATAAGAGTACGCTTGACGTGACGAGCAAGGACGGACAAGAAAAAATCATTGCCGTTGAGCGCGAGTTACAGCGTCTCGACATGTTGCAGGAGACTGCCACCTTGACTGCCGAGCGGTTTGATGAAATTCTTAAAAACCCAAAGGGTGTGAAGAATATCGACGAATTGAGGATGGCGTATAAGCGTCTGAAATTCGAAATCAACAATACAGAACTGACGCAGGACGAGTATATAGCGAAGGCGGCGCAGATGAAAGCCATTGACAAGCAGATGAAGGAGTTGACAGAAACTTGGACACATCATCAAAGTGGTATTCGTGGCGCCATCAACCGACTCAAAAGCTATATCGCCGTCTATCTGGGCTTCAATGCCATCATGAACGAGGTACGCAAGCAGTTCGGGCATATCATGGAACTCAGTGACCAGATGACGAATGTGCAGAAGGTAACGAACATGACGACTGAGGAGGTGCGCCGCTTGTCGAAGAGCTTGCAGGACCTCGACACCCGCACCACCACCCACGACCTGATGGAGTTTGCCACGCAAGCAGGTAAGTTAGGTATCTATACCGAGCATGGGCTTGAAGGCATGAAGGGTTTCGTGGAGATGGGTGAACGTATCAATGCCACCCTTGGTGAAGATATTGGTGGAGCGGAAGCCATTGCAGGACTGGCAAAGGTGAATGACGTGCTGGGTGAGACGAAAAAACATGGTGACGATGTTGGCGAAGCCTTGGATGCCGCAGGTAGTTCCATTCTGAACCTCGGTAACAATACCGCCGCCAGCTATCAGGGTATCATGGAGTACGTGAGAAGACTTGGCGCAGTGGGTGCTACAGCCAAGATGACCATGCCCCAACTGATTGCCTTGGGAGGACGTTTGGATGCCGTCGGTATCAGTGCAGAGCAGGGCAGTACCGCCTTGATACACTTGATTCGTGGCGTGATGAACCACACCTTCGAGATGGCGAAAGCCGCAGAGCTGGCTCCTACCTATCTGCAAAGTCTGATTGACGAGGGCAAGAGCTATGAAGCCTTGGTTGCCGTGTTGGAAAAGATTGAGGATGCCGAAGACAGGGCAGGTAAGGTGCAGGAGGTGATGAATGCCGTGGGTACAGGACGCATGAAACAGAGTGCAGGACTGGCGATGACGCTCAGTTCTCTGGCGACAAATACCGCTGCCTTGGGTGATGCCTTGCAGTATGCCAGTGAGGGTTATGAGAGTGCCACCGTCGGTATGGGCAATGTGAGTGTGATGTCGCGTGAGTTCACGAAGGTGCAGGATAATGCCGCAGGTAGTCTTGCCCGACTGAGAAATGCCTTCAATGAGCTGTTTACCAACAGTGTTATCTATGACTTCTTCAATGGTATCATCAAGGGCTTGGGCAATTTCCTTTCGTGGATGCAGAAAGGTTCTCAGAGTATCGTCTCGTGGCAATCCACCATCAAGGCGCTTATTCTTACGTTGATTTCCCTTCAGTTGAATATCGGCACGAAGTTTCGTCAAGCCTTGGAACATGGTAGCAGAGCCCTCAAGCAGTTCTGGCAGCGGCTGGTTGCAGCCCAAGGAGCTGCACAGACATTCAAGGTGGCGATAGAAGGATTGAAGTCGGCACTCAAGACCTTTATTGTATTCGCTGTGCTTGATGGTATCATTAAGTTGATTCAGTACATCCGCAAGGGAGTAGAAGCCACAAAGGAGTTTAACGAAGCCATCGCTGCCGCCGCCAAGGAGGAGGACGAGATGATTGCAAAGAGTCGTCAACTCTCGGATCGTATTTCCCAGCTCACCAAGAACAATGAGCAGAATGTAGATAGCCATCGAGAGTTGAAGAAGACGATTAACGACTTAAATGGCGTGATGCAGAGCTACCTCGGTTTTCAACTTAGCGAGACGAACCTATTAAAGAACCAGACGCAAGCCCGTGACCTCCTGAACAGCAAGATTCGTGAAACTATCGTGCTGAAGAAGCAGGAAGCCGCTGAAAAGCTGTTGGAAGAGAAGTATGGAACGACTCGTGAAAACCGTTGGACGGGCGTGCGCGACAAGTTGACCGAGGAAGTAGGCGACCGCAATACGAGTGTCATTGAGAGTGCGCTTCGTAGGACGATGCAGCGACTGGTGGATGCCCTTCCTAAGTCGGAGTTGAAAAACAGCCAGGACAACTGGGGCGTTCAGAACATGCGTCAAGGTAACATGATGGAATATCTCATTACGCAGAGTGGCTTGAAGCTGAACAAGACTGCCAAGGATGCCATCTATGATAATTTCGACGACATCAAGAAGTTGTGGAACGACCTTGTGAAGGAGCGTGGTGAGCGTGTGCGTCTTGCAGAGAGTACAGGTGCTCAGATGGACGAAGCTGTCACCCGTAGCTACCAAGACACCTTGAAGATGCTGAATAGCACCCTCAAGGAGATTCAGAACTTGCAGAAGCAGTTCAATGGCAGTACCGACAAGAAAGAACGTCAGCAGTTAGCCCAGCGTCTCGTTGAACTCTCAGCCGACTATCAGAACCTTGCTCATCAGGCAGGTCCACGGATGAGCGGTCAGGTGCTTCAGCGTGTGGAGAACAACAACCGCTATCTGCAAGGACAGGTACGTAATCAGTGGGAGGACATTGCCCATCCGAATGTATGGGGAAAGAATGGTACCACCCTTGACAAAATGGATACCGAGACCTTGAAGAACTATGCTGATTATCTGGACAGCGTGGTTGAGAACGGCTTGAAAGTGGGGCAGCAATTCAGCAAGATTTATGCCGACCTCGTGAAGAAGGGAGTGCTTGATGACAGTATGAGCATGGAGGATGCTCAGAGAAGTGTGAAGGAAGAGTATGACAAGGTGAAGGCAGAGCTTGACCGTCGCCACGACACAATTCAAGGCAACTATAAGAGTGACAAGAATAGCGATCGTGACAAGGACAAATGGAAGCGTGAGGCAAAAGACGAGCGTGATGCCACTCTCGCGCAGTTGGATGCCTACTACCAGGAGCGTGAAGCCCTTATCAAGCAGCGGTTAGCCGAGGAATCCATTACCGAGGAGGAAGCCGAGCGCAGGAACAACGAGAATGAACTTGTCTGGTTGGCTGACAGGATGAAGTTGAGAAAGCAGTGGACGAAGCAGCTCAACGCCACGGAGAGCAAGCAGTTTGTGGAGCACTGGAACAATGAACTGAAGTTGAGAAAGGCGAATTGGAGCCTGATTCAGAAGTTCATGTATGATGTGCGCAGTGAGTATGACGGAGCCACCCGTAAGATGCAGGAGGATGCTACCAAGATACAGGAGATTATTCACAAGCACAAGGATGCCATCGAGAAGATACTTCTTGAGGGTGACTTCACCGGCAAGGTGCGTGAAGAGTTTCGTCGGTCGATGGACACCATCGGTTTTATCTTCGGTATCAACGAAGAAGCCGAGGAGCGCACGAAGGCATTAGCCGAGAAGCGTCTGGCGCAGTTGCAGACATGGGCGAGGGATGCCTATTCCCTGACCATCGAGCAGCTGAAAGAAGCCATGCGCAAGGAGGATAATATCTACCACGTGTGGTTTGAGGGCTTAGGAGACAATGCCGATGCCGAGTTGACCGCCTTTCTTCAGAAGCTCCAGCAGTATTCCGACGACATCATCGATGCCGAGCGCAAGGCAGCCAAGGAGTACACCCGTGTGGCTGACAAGATTTGGACAGGTCGCAGGGAAGAGGGACTTGGTGGCAGGACTCAGAGCGAGTTAGCCGAAGACCGAGAGCGCAGAAGCCAGTCGGGGCAGACTGCCGCGAACTATGCCAGCAGTTGGGGCTTTGGTGGTGAGTTGGTTTCCGCCAATGCTGAGATAGACGTGATTTATGCTCAGATGGAAGCCAAGAAAGCCTATATCGCCCTCTTGCAGCAGGAGACAGACAAGCACATCGAGAACATGAAGGCTCAGGAAGCCGAGACGACTGCCCGTCTTGCCGCCAAGGAGTTGGACTATGCCCGTCGCAGCAGTTCTATGTCCGACGAAGAGCGCAAGGCAGCCGAGAACGAGATTCAGTCGTTAGAGGCACGTCGCGCCAGCTTGCAGATGTCGGTGAGGGAGTTGCAGGAGGAGCAGAATATCGCTCTGAGTGACAGCTACACTGCCATGACCGATTTGCAAGAGAAGTATATGCAGAAGATGGTGGAGCGTGCAGCACGAGACTTCGACACCTTGCAGGAATACAGCAATGAGATGAGCAGTTTTGCCCAGAGTTTCGGCGAGGGTGTATTTGGTAGCAAGGAAGACCGCCAGAATGCCGCCAAGCAGTTGTTGACCGACGTGTTGACGACGACCAAGAACTTGGTTCAGCAGTATCTGATACAAGTCAGCACCAAGCGCACGGTGGACCAGATGGAGGTGCAACTTGAAGCGCAGAAGCAAACGCAGATACAAGCCCTTCGTCAAAAGAGCTTAGCGGACTACGGTGCTAAGAAGATTGCCGAGCTGGAAGTGGAAGGCAGTACGAGCACGGCAGAAGCAGCCGTTGGTGGCATAAAAGGAACATCGCAAGAAGTTGCCAAGAAAGGCTGGCTGGGTCTCGCCATCGGTGCTGCCATCAGTCTTGCTTTGAGTTCGCTGTTAGGACTCGCTTTAGGTGCTATCAATAAGAGCAAGAGCGAGGTAGCCGCTGCCACGGGAGCCAGTTCGGGACAGTTGAAAGCAGGTTTCCTCACCTATGCTGAAGGTCGTTATCCTGTGTTGGGTGCAGATGGTGAGACTTACATGGCTAAGCGCGAGGACAAGCTACAGACGAAGATTTACCGAGGTGGTGCGCATTATGGTATCTTCTCAGAGAAGATGCCTGAAGCCGTGATTGATGGACCAACGACGCAGAAGCTGGTTCTGAACTACCCTGAAATCTGGGACAACATTCAAGTGCTCAGTAAGACGGGTGTCATTCCTAACTATCCGAAGCGGAGGAAGCAACGAGGTGTTGCCACTTATGCGGATGGCAATCTTGACGAGATTGGCACAACGACCGATGCGGGTGCAGCGGTGGACGATGGTGGTGACAGCATGGAAGGTATGCAGTCTTTGATTGCCGCGAATACCGCGATGCTCAAAGCCCTTCATGCACAGTTGGAAGCTGGCATTGATGCCCACGTGGACATGTATGGCGACAATGGAGTTCGTCAGCGGATGAAGAAGGCTGAAAGGTTCATGCAACGCAGAGGTAGAGGATAGTTGACAAACACGAAAAAGCAGGGAAGTGGCAACGGTTGTTGTCACTTCCTCGCTTTTGTGCCGAAAGCAAAACTTTCGGGTACTGAGAAATCAAAGACCGAAAGCGAAACTTTCGGGGACGGTGGCGAGAGAAAAAGGATTGCAGGGAAACAACGGAATTAGACAAGGGAGGCAAATGCTTGAGCGTAGTCGGAGGAGGTGACGTAGCCACGGGTGTTGACGGGGATGGTGGCAGTTCGGTTGTCGAGTCGCAGCTTTACGTTGGATGCGTTCTGCTGCATTTCGAGCAGGTGTCCCTCCCACTCTACTTCGAACTTGAAAAAGAGTGTGAGGAGGATGGGCAGGGTGAAGAAGTTCCTGCATGTCTCTGACAGTTCCTCGCTGATGGAGGTGCAAGTCCATTCGATGTCGGAGTCTGGACCTTGCAGTTTGCGGATATCGTTGAGTGTAAGCATGGGGTTGATGGGGTTAATGGGGTTGATGGGGAACCGAAAGCGGAACTTTCGGGTACTGAGAAGGACAATACCCGAAAGCAGAACTTTCGGGAACGGTGGTGGATTACCTGAAGTTGGAGAGGTTCTTGCGGAGTTCTCGGAGTTCGTCCTCGTTGATGCTGTTCGACTGGAGCAGGGCTTGCTCTTCGGTCGTGAAGCCGTTACGTCTCTTCAAGAGGATGTCGATAATGGCTGAGACGAGGGAGCCGATGATAAGTAGTAGAATCATGGGAAAATGGGGTTGATGGGGTTGATGAATGGGAATCCCGAAAGCAGAACTTTCGGGCACGGTGGTTAATTCCAAGAGTTTTCTTCGAGTCGTTCGTTGTCGAGATGCTTTGTCTCGTAATCCTGATACTGGATGTCGCCGTCTTCGAGTTCCAGTTGTCGGAGTTCGCTGATGGCGATGTCTCGGAGTGTGGTTTGGACGAGCGTTTCTCCACGCTGCACGTAGATGACAGGCACAGGGCAGTCTTCCCATAAGATGCTTCGCAACGCCCACATCTTTGCCGAATCGGAAAAGTCGCGTCGAAGCTTTGTGAATTCCACTTCTGGCATCATCTGTGCGAGTTCGTGTCGAACGGTGTCGATGTGCTTGTAATCGCTGTAGATGACTTGCGCCTGTACCTGGCCGCCTTCTTCCTTCACTTCCATGCCTCGAAGATGGAAGCTGAAATACTCCTTCAGCATCTTGGCATAGTCACGCTGCTGATTTGTAAGGGCTTTGATTCTTTTACTCATAAAGTTTTGGTTTTGACAAAATAAAAAATAGGCAATAAGAGTTGTCAAAGTCCAAAACTGCGGAAACTTTCGGGGTGTCACCACTACCCGACTCATTATTGCCTATAGGATATAATAGGTTTATTACAATGTTGGCAGATACAAAAATAGCCGCTGTTGGGCGGCATCCATTTCGTACCGCAATTCTGGTTTTGACAGTGCAAATGTATGGTTTTCGGTTTGAACTGCCAAATTATTTTCTAATTATTTTGGGAAATATGTTGTAGAACATAATTTTCGAAAGAAAAAGTGGCGACCCTCACGGGCAGCCACTCCAAAAAATTTTCAAACTTTTAAATACATCATGTGCGCAACTAAAAATGTGCAACAACATGAAACACGTCACCCAAGATGGGTGAAGGAGTGGGTAGAGGACTGTCGAGCATCCCCTACCCGATGTGGCTCACCATTCGTCGGAACGTGGTGAGCGCGATGGTTCAGTCGATTATATCGGATGGCATTTAGAAGGTGTAGGTAATTTTTCCTGCACCGATTTGGAGTTGTTTTCCTGCCTTGTATTTCTTGGTGATGGAAACGACTTGCGAGACGAGTGCGAAGCCCATGCAGGTGTAACCGACGATTTTCAGTGCATCCTCTTTCTGGTCGAAGCCGATGGCTAATGTTGCTCCACCGACGGCTGCACTGCCGAAAGCTACCCATTGCCAGTTGGCGGATGACTTGAGTGCTGTGCCAGCTGCAAAGATGGCGTTCTTGTTGGCTTCTACTTTCGCCATGCGTTCCTGATTGATTTTTTCCTTTTGGACTTTCTCGTTATAACCATTGGCAAGGGAATAGATGTCGTCTGGACGAGGGTTGTTGTTCTGTGCGGAGAGTGTGATGGTGATGCACAAGAGTGCTATCAGGGTGATTATTTTTTTCATGGGGTAATGGGGTTTATGGGGTTAATATGATTCGCTATGATTCTATTGCGGCAAGTTGTGTGTACTTGGAATCGAAGTGGAAATAGATAGGGTGCTCCTCGATGGTGTCGTAGTATTCACCTTTATAGGTTACAACCACTTGGCGGTAGTCTGCCTTCTTGATAGCATCTGTTATCTTTTCCACCTTCGCCATGTAGGAACGAATGTCGTCAAACGATGCACCTTGGTTAGCTAAGTCTGCTATCACATCGTAAGCACACTGCATGATTTCTTCGCTGTTGTCCTCAAAGTTGTAGTCGTCTCCGAAGTCGTTGCTGGTGATGGTCATCGGTTCAGTGGCGGTGTCGCCACGATGCCAGAGTTTCCAACCTTCACGCAAATCAAGCCAGACAAGTGTCAGTCCGTTCTCACTTGCAATACGTTTTGCTTCTTCAAAGCCGCTGAATCCTGTGATTGCCTTACGTAGATTCGATGGGTAACCATTGCGCGAGCTGGTTGTTTCAACGACTAACAAGTCATTCTCGTCTGCAATATCTTGCAAGGATTTTTCTTCTGCTTCCACATAGTCGATGAAAGGGAAACGTTCCAAGAGGGTTTCAAAATCCTCTTCTGATGCTTCCACCTGCATCTTGTCATTACATACGAACGAAAGACCTTGTTCTTCGATAAAGGATTCCACTTCAGGAATGTCAAGGTTAATGGAATCGAATACTTTTTTCATGATTCATGACTTAACCGTGTTGTCGAGGGCTGTTTTAGTTAGTGACTATCCCATGCAAAGTTACACGGGTTTCTTGGATTAACCTGCCGCACAAAATATGTTGTGCAGCAGGTTTTGAGATTAGATGGATTTGCAATACTCGTTCATTTCGTTCCAGATGTCGTGCATCTTCTTCCAAAGTTCGATGTTCGGAGGGTTCTCTCCGTACTTTGCATAGTTGTTGACGAGTTCTTCACGGATCGCATCTTTGAATTTAAAGATGGCGTGTCTGAGTTCTGCTTTCGTTGTTTTCTTTGCCATAGTCTTATACCTTATTATATTACAACTGATTTTGATTTTATATCTACGGAGTTAAGGAGTAACGGAATTGTCAAGCTACCTTTCTGCAACGCTGGCGGCGCAAAGCAGAGAGCAAAACGCACAAACTTTCAGTATCAAGACCTGAGTAATCATAACCATCATGCGCTGTGATACTAACACTTCTACCCCATTTCCAATGTTCTTCAATGCGAATGCCTGTCACACCATAGTCATGCCCGCCAAACGACACCTCGCAAACTTCATGTTCGCTCTCGAAAGTGCGCTCGCAAAATTGATTCGATGCTTTATAACGGTCATCGGTCTTAGCCCGCTGTCCTATGATGTTCCACATTTCGTTAATCATAGCGCGGTTCATGTTGGCAATCTTTGCACTATAGTTTGGTTTTCTTTTTGTTCCCATTGCGATTTTGAATTTTTGCTTTTCACTTATCACACCTTATTATATATTAGGCATTAGCATCAACGGAGACTTCACCCCACCAAGTTCCAGATTGGTGAATCTTTTTATAGAAGAGGTTTGTCATTACCTGGTAGAAGTATGCGGACACTTCCATGTGCAGTTGTTGGTTCTCGATTTGGTAGAGGACCGAGCCAAAGAAGTGATACAGGCTCCATCGGAACTGTTCCATGTTCATGGTGGCGTTCGTGTTGGTACCAATCTCATGTCCCAACACCCGATAGACTTCAAACATCTCATCGTATTCCTCTTCTTCGGGTTTGGTGTTTTCGTTGTAGCGTTCGTTAACGCTTTGCACGTTCTTCTTGTAGGCATCCATGAAGTTCTCTCGGATGTTTGCCAGGAAACGCGAGTGAAGCATGTCTTCGTCTTGTTCTGTGACGCCGTAGAGAAGTCCAGCTGCCTTCACATACTCAATCTTGTCAATAATAAAACAACTCATATTCAGCGCACCACTCAGGGCAGGTGCTACTCCCTTGTTAAGTTAGTTATCTTTGGATGGAGGTTTGCGGAATGTGTGAGTCATTCCGCAAACCGATGGTTGAGTTTAGTCCTCTTCCTCCGTGGACATCTCACGCTCTTGTGCATTGAGGGAGCTTGCGATTTTCTTGTCGAGTTGTGCAAGTTCATTGCGCAGCTTCTTCAGTTCGTCTTCCTTATGCCAAGGCTTGTTGATGATTGGAGTGAGTTCTTCGATGGATCGAGCCAGCTGAACGTTTTCCTCAGTCAGTTTGGCAATGAGTGCCGGAATCTTGGTGAGTGACTGCTGTGGCTGACGTGCTGCATAGATAGGAGATATAGGCACGTTTCCGTTGTTGGTGCAGTAGTAAGTTGTTTCGCCACGAACAAACATACGAGTGACGGTGTGTGTGTCTCCTGTTGAGTTGGTGACGGTTTCCGACTTGACTACGACAGGGAACTGCCCGTAGGAACCGATTGGGATGTAGGCTCCGTTGGTGTTGGCTTTCTCAACGTACTTGATGATGCGCTCACCCATTGACTTCTCGTCGGTCTCCTTACATCCGTCGATGCGGAGGATGGTTTCACCTTCCTTGCATGGAGGGATGGCATTCACGATGTCGAGGTCTCGCTGCATGGATGCTATGCGCTCTTCGTTGGTGTTGAGTTTCTCCTGCTTGGTGATTTGCTCCACGGCAGCCTCGTGCATGGTGCGCTGGTAGGTCTTGCGCTCCGCCATGAGTGCAGCCACCTTGCGTTCGAGCTTTGCGCGGTCCAACAGGTCGGTGTTGCCAGAGAGGATTGCCATGTATTCCGAGAAGTTCATTCCCGATTTCTCGTCCATTGCGCCCTCGTCGATGGTTCGTGTGGCGAGTGTGCCACTCTTCAGCTGGTGGATGAAGGTCTGCTTGAGGTGGAGGAGGTTAAATTTGTAGGAGTCGAGTGAGCGTTCCACGGCGTAGATGATGACGTCCACCTGATTGTTAGCGAACTGTTTTGCCACGAGGTTTCCCTTGCGGACAGCACGTCCGTTTCGCTGTTCGAGGTCTGATGGTCGCCAAGGTGTGTCGAGGTGGTGTACTGCCACTGCCCGTTGCTGAGCGTTGACACCCGTGCCGAGCATGGACGTGGAGCCGAAGAGTACGCGAACCTTTCCCTCGTTCATCTGCTGAATGACTTTCGTTCTTGCCGCTTCACCCTTGCATTCCTGGATGAACTTGATTTCGGAGCGTGGGATGCCATACTCCACTTCGAGTTTGTGACGGATTTCGTTGTAGATATTCCACTCGTCGTTGGAGTGCCAAGTGGAGAGGTCGGAAAACACGAACTGAGTTCCTTTCTGTTCCTCGTACTTGTGGTAATAGTGTGCTATCATCTGAGCGCAGTGTGATGCCTTGTTGTTCGGATCATCCTCGAAGATGGTTGGCTCAATCAAGCGCATGTCGAGTGCCATCTTGCGTGCTGCATCGGTAGCGATGAGCATCCTTGCCTTTTGTTGCTTGTCGGTGAGGAATGGACGATAGATGAGTGAGGAATTGCCACCCTTAGCGAATTTCATCAATCGTTCGATGAAGTCCTTCTGGTCTTCGGTCGGTGCGATGTTGTGAAGGATTTCTTTCTTGACAGGTCGGTCGATGCCTACATCCTCTGCCGTGCGGTAGTCCGTGATTTCGTTGTAGAAGGCAGCCAACTCGGGAACCTTGATGAAGTAGCGGAAACGTTCCTTACTCTGAATCTCGTTGGTGATGGAGAATTCATATTCCGTACTCTTGCGAGTGAAGATGGCAGCCCATGCGTCGAAGCAGAAGATGTTCTGACGAGCGAGAGCACGAGGACGCATATACTTGAAGAGACAGAAGAGTTCGGTGAGCGAGTTGGTGATGGTCGTGCCGCTGAGGAAGGTGGCGCAGAGGTCTCTTTGCTTCTTGCGCTGAATGGTGCGGATGGCAATGAGCAAGTTGAATGCTCGTTGACTTCCCGTAGGGTTTCCGAGTCCAGCCACACGCTCATGTCGAGTGGAGAACATGAGGTTCTTGAACTGATGGCTTTCGTCCACGAAGATGTGGTCGATGCCCATCATGGCGAAGTCTATAACATCATCCTTGCGATGGTTGATGTCGTACTCCAGCTTTGTCAGTTTGGCGTGCAGGTTCTCACGACGCTTCTCAAGTCCCTTGCGAATTTTGAACGAATCGCTGCCACCTGTTTCGAGGAAGTGGTAGAGAGCATCGTCGAGCTGTCGGAGTTCATCCTCGATGATGTCGCGCTGTACTTCGAGCGACTGAGGAATCTTGCCGAACTGCTCGTGTGACATGATGATGCAGTCATAGTCGTTGTTTTTGGCACGGCGGAAGAAGTCTGCTCTGTTGGCAGAGCTGTAGTCCTGTTCAGATGCGTAGAGGATGCGAGCGTTAGGGTATGCAGTTTGGTAAGTCTCTGCAATGGCAGCGACGTTTGCCTTGAGTGCGATGATGATAGGTTTGTGAGCGATGCCGAGTCGGTGCATCTCGTGTGCCGTCATGCACATAATCAGCGTTTTGCCTGTTCCTACCTCATGGTCGCATATACCACCTTGATTCAGTTTGAGCATCCAAATGCAATCCTTTTGGGACTGATAGATTTGTCGGATGCCGTACTTCTCACCGAGTGCGTCGAGGTCGAGGTCTGGAAAAGTCTGATGCGAACCGTTGTAAGCAGGTCGCACACAAGCATTGAAGCGTCGGTTGTAGGTGTCTTGTAGTTGGAGTTGGAAATCCACAGGCTGCCTGAAGAGCCATTGGCAGAAACCATCTCGAATTTCTTCTATCTTCGATGTGGCGAACTGGATACGCTCTTCGTCACGAACCATGATTTTCTTTCCGTTTGCGTCGTATTCTCCATTCCATTTCTTGATAGCAGGAATGGTGTTGTGGAGGGCATGAGTGAAGAGTTCGATACCGTCGTATGTGACATTCTCGCCTACCACGGCATACTCTGTATATATTCTCTCATTTCCCCATATATTGAGGTTCACTTCGTACTGGTCGAGGTCGGGAGAGAACACCACCGAGATAGCCTTCTCCCTATCGCTGTGAACATTGAAGAAGTCCATTGCAAAATTCTCATACACTTCTGGAGACATCCAGCGTTCGCCCAAGTTGAAGTCGAGGTCGGCGAAGAGGATGGGCGTGGGAGTGGCAGCGCGGAGTGCTTCCAACGACTCCTTGGCAAATCGTTCGTTCTCCTTTGCGACGTTTGGCATGATGGTCTCGATGCGGTCAGCCTTACTAATAACGTCGCCGCTGATAAACATTTCCTTGATTTCCCATTCGTTTTTGAGAGGGTTGAAGAAAATCTCGCCAGCGAGTTCCGAGAAGATTTCCTTCTCGCTCAGGTTGCTCACATCCTGCATATACCGAAGATTCACTTTGCCAAACTTGTTCAGCGATGCAGAGAGGGCTTCATGTGCATTGTCGAATGATGACTTCTCGTTGATGTCGAATGCCACTGGATGATGGAGGATGTCAGCCTTTACGAAGATGCCCGCTGTTTCTTGTAGTTCCAAAGCAAGAAGGTCAGATAGATTCTTGGAGCGTATGAAGGAACGATTACTGGGTTTGTTGAGTTGTCCGTATCGAGCAACAAACTGGTCGTAGAGACGATTCAGTTCGTCTCTCATTTCGGTGTTCTCCTGCTGTTGTTCCATCTCGTAGGCATAGAGCTTGTCGTATGCCTTCAGAATTTCTTGAAGTAATGACAGGCGCTCGTCCTCGTGGCGAGTCTTTTCCGTGGTAGGCTTCTGGGTCGTTGTCTTCGAAGTGGATGCCGTCAGTTTGGCGAAGTTGTTGTTGAAGAGGGCAACGTTGATGTTCGTG
>AUXO016687106.1_pt1 | contig 15370 bp, 17 predicted proteins | sample 768731 | NCBI WGS metagenome assembly AUXO01 (sample SAMN02715735, study PRJNA202380) | gut metagenome | biome: sheep rumen | host: Ovis aries | place: New Zealand: Palmerston North
GGTTTTAGAGCTGTAACAGTGTTACAGCATAGGTTAACTGGGATTTTCCTGTAGTTCAAGATATTTGTTGAGATACCATATGGCTTTATGAATATCCTGCTTTCCATTCTTGTTATGATGTCTCCAGATATACTTAAAGCTATTGCATAAAGCAAAGTCAGCTACAGCATCTTTTCCAAAAGCTGCCTGCATAGCTGTGATACAATCTGGGCCATCCTTTATGAATGAATCATAATGTGAGGGATTGTTGACTAAATCTTCCTCTTGGATTTCCTGTGGTGAATTTTCTAATTCTGTTAAATTATGCATTATTATCCTCTTCGTTTATGAATACATATTCTACTTGTTTAATACTTTCGATAAGCATGTCATATCCCTGCATGGACAGTTCATGTGCTCTTGAATTAGCTTCTGTGAGAGAGTCTGCCCATAATAGTATCTTGTACTTTGTATATTTCTCAGTACCATCATCTTCATGGAATACATCCTTGAGGGATATGATGAATGGATTTTCTCCTTGATATTGAGTGGCAATCTCTTTTAACTGAGAAATCTTGAGAGAGAGGATTTCAAATTCATCAAGAAGATGAGAGTTTGTCTCTTCTGTAAGCATTTCTGTAATTGCATACTCAGCTTCTGCAAAGAAGTCTTTGTTGATGAGATAAGTTTCTGTTTTCTTTCTGGTCTTACCAGTAGAATCAGTACGTTTAGTTTTTACTTTTAATTCTATCAGCATAGTGTTTTCTTTTTATCAAGATGACCGAATCATCTTGCACTAACTACTCTTGTTTATAATTCACGCGGTTTGGGGTATTAACAGGAAAGAGGTGGGGAGTATGGGTAAGTAAGTACAACTCCTCCTCCAGAGTGTCTCTTTCCACCTCTTCCTCTTCATTGTGCATATAATTACCAAGCATCATAATCAGATATATCTGCAAATGGGGTTGGGCTATCAGTTGCTTCTACTAAGGTTGTGTATCCATTACCACTTTCATGAGATTGTGTGATTTGGAAATTAAACCTCTTTGGATTGTTGTCCATGTAGTTTTTCAGTTGCAGGATTTCATTACGATTTAAGAAGATTTGCATAGTATTTATAAATTAAAGGGTTGATGTTTTTTAATGTACCCAGTGGTCTGTATATAACTTTTTAAGCCACAAAATCAAATAATGAAGTTTGTCGATGAATGAAAGGATCAAGAATTTTATTGCATTCTGCTATATAATATCTATAGTTGATATTCTTAGGAAACTCTTTTACTTCATCCAGATTATTTACTATAGTTACGCCAGAAGCTTTAAGCATGTTGATATAGCCAATCCTTTTCCCATCAACAACTTCACATTTATAGAGATATGAGCCGTTGGTACTAATATAATACCTATTGATTCTGGATATTAGTTTGTTATTGTACTCTACACTAAATTTTTTATCAGCTTTTTGATAGGTGATAAATTTACTTAAATCTTTACATTCTTTAATAGTTTGCTCGATGGGAACACCATCTGCAAAATATTTATTGAGAGCTTCAGGAATAATCATAGGCTGCATACCTTTGCCAAGTTTTACCTTATCGATAAAGAGACCTTTCTGTTTTATTAGTTTTTTGTCTTTGGTTTCAGCATACCCTTTACCGATAGCAAGATAGTCATTAATAGCAAACTGATAGAAGGCTTCATATTCCTCTGTCTCCAGAGTAAGTTTAGTCTTTTCTTCCCATTCTTTAAGAATAACCTGATAATCTACAGACTTTGGAATAGTATAGAGAATACCATCAGTATTAAGTTGTTTGAGTCTTGCACCAGCTTTCAGAAGCATTTCTGTAAGCATAAGAAGAAGTAACTGACCATTAATTCTAATCTTCATTACAGCCATTGGGTCATAAAGCCAACTATATTGATTCTGATAGTTACCTGTAGCACCATTAAGAGCAAGCTTTAAAGTTGTATTCTTTACATCCTGATGTACTCTTTTAGCAGCAAGTCTTTCCTCTCTGACTTGACCATAAATTTCAAGGAATTCTTTACCTAAATGCTGAGGAACAAGACTGTAACTAATGATAAGACTTGGATATAGACTATTAACATCACTGTCCAGAAGTAATTCATCCTCTTTAGGAATGATAGCTTCAGGATCGTTCTTGGTATGAATGCCTCCAACTCCTACAGTTACTTCTACATTGTCAAGAAGGAAGTGTTTCTCATATCCTTTTCTGCCAGCACTGACTGTTTGCTGCTTCATTTCCTTAAGTAGATTTTGAAGAACAGGAGTCTCATACTGAATGAAAGGAAATATCACCTTACTCAATTCTATTTCATCACAGGGACTTCTAAGATCTTTGATTTGATACCATTGTTTCTTAGTTTTCTCCAGATATTTAATCTTCAGAATCTCAGTACCAATGCTCATGCCATCTTTAGAAAGTACATCTACTCCATACTCCTGCTGAATACCAATTCTCAAATCAATATCCTTTTTACATCTATTCAGTAACTCTAGAGTAGAATCTACATCGTTAAGGTTATAAGCTAACATGGTATCTATCTCACTATCAGGAAGCCAGCTTTCAAAGTCACCTTCATACTCTTGGACATTACGATATTGCATAGTAACTTGCATCTCCTTTAAACCCACTCTAAGTTTTTGAGAAAACAACATAGTTAAGAGGTCAAGAGTTGCAAACCTGGTAGCATATTTCCATTGTTTCCATGATTCTGAGGTCTCAGAAGTAACTATCTGCTGACTAAGTTTATAAATCCTATTACAGACTTTCTGATAATCGTTGGGCATAGAACCAACGTTCTCAATAATAAAGTTCATAATCGGATTATCATAGTGAATATTGTTATATCCACAGAAAAGATACCTATCATCTTTGAAGAGATTGACCATTGCTGTAGCTTCCTCGATGATATTATTTTTCCTATGGGATAATTCATATACTTTAACCTGTCCAGTCTCACTATTTTTCAGAGTGCAACTGAACACATTGGGGAATACCTCAACATCATAGACCAGAACCGTCTTGTTGTATATTATCATCTTGCTGTTCGTTATTATTTGTTTTCCATTCTTATAGCACGGTGTTGTCAACTTGTAGAGACTCTTTGGCTGAGAGGTTTTATAATTTTCCCAGCCAAAGATGTTGTGTGGTAACTAAGTATATCATTACTCTTTGTTATAGGCTACCATTTTATCAAAATCCATAACAATCTTGTTCTCTTTGAAGAATATAGAGCCAAGCATACCATGCAGAGGTATTGAATGAGATGCTCTGATGGCACTAAAAGGTTCTTTCAGGTCTGTTACAAGAAATTCTGTAGTATATTCATCATCGTCATGCTGAAAGGTAATCTTGCACTTCTCTACTTGTACAACACCATTCACTCCTGTAAGAGTGTGTATATCTTCAGAGTTAATCTTTTCATACTGTATTTCCGAGAGTACACCTTTGTCAATGACATTTCTGTCAGAACCTGAATCAAGGATGAAATTTAGTTCCTTATCACCTTGTTTGAAAGTAGCAATAGGTATATTAGGTGGTACAAATCCCTGACTGAATGAGAATGCTAAAAATGATTTATTCTTACTTTTGTTCATATTGTAGTGTGTTAGGGCTATAACAATGTTATAGCATAGTTGACATGTTAATTACCTGTGGTTCCAAATCCTCCTCTGTCTGGGTTATCAAGGAATGGAACTGATTCTATTTCTATTGATGATGAGAAAAGCCATTTGAGTTTCTGCCACATAGTAGCCTTTTGTGACAGTTGTATGCGGAATTGTACAATGGCAGTACCTTTAGGTATTGTAGTCTTTCGGAAAGCTAAGAGTGGTACTTTCCACTCATCTTTATTGCCACTATAACTATTGTCTATAACTCCAAAGGAATTAGGTACTGTTACTCCCCACTTCTTAAATGTAGAACTTCGTGGGGCTACAATAGCTTCAAAGCCATCAGGTAATTGCATGGCTACTCCGAGAGATGCTACGTAGAAGTCAAAATCTACATCTCTTGTTCTGATAGTCTCTACATCTTCCTTGCTTTTATTCCTTATATGCATTTTGTTTGCTTGAGGAGCTTTAAGCTTTACTTCCTCAGCCAGACGGAGGTCTATCCAGTCACCCTTCTTAATGATGAAAGGCAGACATCCAGGTGTTTTTTCTAATACTTTAATTTTCATTTTGATTTTTTGGTTATTAATTATAGAACAGGGCAGCCGAACTGCCCTGCACTAACTGAAATTTATTCACATTTAGACCATCCACAGTCTTTACAGTGTTTACAGCCTCCTTCATTTATTACATCTCCACCACATTCAGGACACTTTTCTCCTGTTATTTCAGAAGGTATATATTTGGCAAGTACCCTGCACATAGCAGCACTGAAAGAGGCTATGTTATTATTAACCTTTTTGGCAGTCTTGATGATATACTTTATATCTACTCCATGACGGAGAAGCATGGAAGCATATAGTGTAGCAGCCTTTTCTTCCACATTATCATTAGCAAGTTCCAGTTCCGGTATTTGGAGAATAGGTGACTCAAAGCTATAATGCATCTTAGATTTCTTGATGATTATACCTTTGTGGTCAGTAGCTGTAAACCTGATGTTTGGTTGGAAAGCAAATATTTCATAAGGTTTTTTATTCAGCAAACCTACTAATACAATATATTGTTCTCCTTTGACTTTAAATGTATAATAATCTGCTTCCAGTTCTTTTGGTCTTTTAGGGGCTTTTGTAGCAGGTACTTCCATTGGCTGTACTTTCTCAGTAGTAAGGATACCTTCTCTCTTACATCCACTTCTATAGATAGTGATGCCTTTAAGACCTTCTTTCCAAGCGTTCATGTATATGTCATACACATCTTCAACAGTGGCCTCTTTAGGAAGATTTACTGTAGATGATATGCTGGCATCAGTATATTTCTGTAGAACTGCTTGTACTTTTACTCTGTCAATAGGTTTTATGTCTGCTGATGTCACAAAGTATCCAGGAAGATTTTCCAAGGATTCATCCTTATGAACTTCTAAATAGTCATTGACTATCTTTGCCTTTACTTCATAGAATGTGTCCTTACCTTCGAGAGACTGAGTTTTTCTTGTATAGCTAAATGCAAAGTTAGGTTCTACTCCTGTACTTACTTCAAGCATAGTACCTATACTTCCTGTGGGAGCACAAGTAAGAAGCTGACTATTGTAAAGTCCGTATTTCTTAATATCCTTAAGTACTTCTGTAGGAAGATTAAGGTTCTTAATAAAGCTGGATTCAGCAAGCTTCTTCTTATCACACATAGGATAGCATGAATCTACTTTGGCTAACTCAAGTGATGTTAATACTGCTTGTTTTGCAATAGTTTTATAGACACTGTCTATAGTCTTCAGTGAATCTGTACTTCCATAGGTTATACCAAGCTTGATAAGCATATCAGCAAGTCCTAATGTTCCAAGACCTATCTGTCTCCAATTTGCTACAGACTCTTGTTGCTCTTTAAGAGGATGCTTCTTCAATCCTTCTGAAAGTACTTGGTTAAGTCCTTTTACAGCTATAGTAACTGCTTCTTCAAGAGCTTCATAATCTATATAGGAGTTAGATGTAAATGGGTTCTTCACAAACTCAGACAAGTTGATACTGCCAAGAAGACATGAACCTCCTGCTGGCAGGGGTTCCTCAGCACAATTACCTGTCATTATACCATTGAATACAACTGTATGATTCTTAGGTTCATTTACACAATACACATTATCACTTATACCATCATCTTCAATACTTACAACAGATATAAATCTTGCAGCATCTCTGTTAGGATTTTGGGATACATTAATTCTATGTAATTCAAGTCCTAATTTTAGCAATATTTTAACATTGTTGGATGAGATGGATAATCTGTAGGATTCCTTACAAGCATACTCTTTATAAGGGGTTTCTAAGTTATGGGATGGCAGTCTTCTATTTGCAGCTTTATGCATTATGGCTACTGTAGATGCTATTCCAATGGTGTGTAACATCAGTTGTACTTTATTTAAGAAAGCTCTATCTATTGAAGATATTGAAATGCTTCCATCTGAACTATTAATGCATCCATCTGCATCAATCAGACCTGCCAACCAATCTAATTTCTCAGTTATCTTCCAATATTGAGAAGGAACAAATGTTTTACCATTTAGAAAGCATTCTTTTGTATTTCCAATAGTAATTGCCAATCTATTCTCTTTAGGGTCTTTTCTTACTTTACCTTCTACTATATATGGAAGAAGTTTTTGTTTTTCTCCATATAAGTATATTACAGGTTCATCTTTTCTTTTTATGTAGCCATCTCCAGCAAATACTCCAAGACTATAACATAGTTTTGATTGTCCTGAAATCCCAGGGCTTATTATGCATGGATATGTGTATTTAGCAAGTTTGTCTCCTACTTTTAACTGTTGAGCTTCAACCCTGTTTCCATCTTTAAGTAGGAATTTATGATAAAGGGTACACCTAAGTTGACAACCGTTAGAGAAAGTAATATTATACATTGGCTGGTTATGTCCAGTTACTTTTGGTACAACCTGGCTCCATTCATACCCATTCCAGATATTAACTTCCTTATCTACAAGATTATCAATCCTCTGATACCCTTCAGAAGTAAGGATTAAGGTGTCTCCACTTACACACGGATTTACTCCTGCATACTTAAAGTCTGTGTTATCCAACAGATTATAGCCTTGTATTCTATCCCAATACAAGATACCAGGTTCAGCATAGTCCCAGTTGTTCTTTACAAGCTTGTTAAATAGGTCTCTTGCTTTGACTCTTTTGATATAGCCTGTTATCTCTCCTGTATTATTGTCTTCAGCATCATATTTATAGATAGGATATAGGTGGTCATAAGTAATATTCTTTTCATCTACTATGACTTGTCCTCTACCTATAGAACTAAGATACTTAGCATCACATGGCCATCTGAGGATATAATCTTTGTCTTCTTCTACAGCCTTCATAAACTCATCATTTACTCTGACTGAGATATTAGCAAAGTTGACTCTGTTAAGGTCTGTCTTGCAGTTGATAAACTCTTCTACATCAGGATGGTTAATATCAAGAGAAATCATTAATGCTCCTCTTCTACCATTCTGAGATATAGTTTGAGTTACCTGAGAGAACATATCCATAAAACTTACTGGACCACTTGAAGTCTTACTTGCATTATGAACTGTTGCTCCATTAGGTCTGAGCTTAGATAAATCTATACCACATCCTCCCCCAAAGCTATAGGTTCTTGCTAATTTAGAGGCACACTCAAAGATAGATTCTATGTTATCTTCCGGTGGAGTAATAACATAGCAATTACTATATGTAACTTTCCTGTCTTGAACTCCTCTACTTGCAAGTATTCTACCTCCAAATATAAATTTCTTTTCTTTTATCAGGTTTTCCATTTCTGGATAATTTCCTGATACTCTATTTAGAAAGGAGTCAAATGATTCGGAAGCATTTTTATACTTCTTATCATATATAGTCATAGAGAGTTGGTTATCATTTAACCATTGTTGTTCATCCATTATTATATTATGTTTAAGCATTATGTTATAGGGTTTTCTTTGCAACCAAATTGCAAAGCACTGACTCTATGCCTTGTGAAGGCAAGTGATAGTGTTAACTCCTGTAAGGGAGATACCATTTGGTACTCTTGGTCTTCTCATTAGATAGTCATAGAGTTCTTTACCGAGAGTAAGTGGGTGTTTCCATACAGTGCCTTCATCATCTACAAGGTCAACTTCTGCCTGTGTAAGAGGGAACTCCCATACAAGAGGTGTAAGGGTTCTTGGGTTCACCACAATAAAGCGGTAATCATGAAGTTTGAAATCCTTGAAATAAGGGTCTTTGTTAAGGTTATACCTGATCAACTTCCAGTATAACATCGCCTGGATCAAATAATGCCATTTGACAAAGCTCTTTTCAAAGTTCCATTCTTCGGTAGATGATGTCTTGAGGTCACATGGATATATTATCTTCTTTTCATAATTTACAGCTATCATGTCGGCCATACATCTGTATGGTACACCATCAAGCTCAGCCTTGAATTTTAGCTGATAGTACCTTCTGATAGGAGATAGCATATCATTATCAGCAAAATAGGATGCTGTTGCAGGAGATTCCTTCAGTGCTCTTACACAGTTTAGTACGTCTTGATACATCTTTTGTGTTACCAGTGTCTTATCACTATGCATACACGCATCATAGTATTCTGCTACATTACCTGTTTCAAGAACTTTCTTATATCTTACCTTATCCCACTTGTCGGCCTTCCAGAATCCTACTTCTTTTGCTGCATCAGATACTATCTGTTCTGGAATCTCATTAAAGGATTTGAATGGCAGTTCCATGGATTTAAGTCTGCTCAGTGTATCCATACCACCATCAGTGATAGTAACATCTATAACAGCAAACCTGTCATTGAATTCCTCCATACCACCTGTAATGATTGAATCTACACAACTTCCAAGAAGTAATGAAGGAGTTTCTTTTCTGTCAAACAGGTGGTCAAGTCCATCAAACCCAAGAGATTCATAAGTACTGATGGTAGAGTATGAAAGAGCAGGGTCAGCTCTATATGAAGGCTCATCTACTAACCAGCTGATTTGAGGTAGTTCTTTCTCAATAGTAATCATGCTTGTCTCTTCTGGTTTTCTATATACCAATAATAAAGGTCTTTCTCTGCCTGATAGATAGCAGCAAGTCCATTCATCTTGTCATCAAAAGCCTTGCATGGTTTTGTTTCAGCTCTCTTCTCCAAGTCATCAAATTCCTGTTGTATAACTGGCATGAAATCATGCAGATGTTGTACAAACTCCTGTATCTTACCGGTGAAATCAGGTTTCTTAGCATAGCTGATAGGAGCTACATTCTGTTTGTTATAAGTCGCAATATTACTCATACTTCAATCTTTTTTAGTTTCCAGTCATAGCCATAGATATACTTAGCAGCTCCTATAAGACTTCGTATTATACTTCCTGTAGGTTTTCCTATAAGGTTTAAGTCCTCCATAGCTTCCTTTACAGAGCTGTATATATTATCTACAACTGGTTGTTTAGTTTGTTTGTTAAGTTTTTTGGATACTACTCTAACAGCAAATCCCATATAGAGCCAGTTTTCATCCAGTACATCAAGAAGAGCACTTCTTGTATTATGTACTTGATAGAATTTAGTATCTGGCTCATGAGATTGCAGGTACTTGAATACAAGTTTCTTCTTGATTTTCCATTCCGGAGTTTCAAAGCCTTTACATTCAAGTATGATGTTACCTATGATAAAGTCAGGGGTGTAGGTGAGTGCCCTTACAGCATTCTTCTGGAAAGGAGAATGAAATGATGGGATGAGAGTCAGTTTCCTTGCCTCATACTCAAACTTAACACCCAGTTTATCCAGTATTTCTGCTGTATCAGCTTCAAGAGTAGAACGGTACTTGACACTATTGTACTCCTTTTCTACTACACCCTTAATTCTCTCACCCATTACTTCTTGGTTTTAGGCTTTGTATCTTCGGCTTTCTCCTCTACTATAAGCTTTACCAGCTTATTGGTGGTCTTGATGTCCTCCAAAATATTTGCAAGAGAGTTTGAAATATCTGTAAGGACTTCAATAGCTTTATTTCTTTCAGTATCAGTTGCTTTAAGATAATCTTTGATAAGAGTACCCATATCTACATCAAAATCACTTCCATCTTCTGTAGTGGTAGGAACATCTTCACCCTCTTCTTCTGTTTCTTCAGCTTCAATCACTTCATGTTCAAGAAGCATAGGTACAAGTTCTGGAATAAACTTGCAGTCAAAATGATAATGCTTGGTAGTTCCCTTATCAGTGTCCTCGGTAAAGTTTACTTCGATATGGTCTCCAAACTGCACTTCATCATCAGTGCCAAACATGTAATACTTTATTTCTTTCATAATGTAAAAATTAATTTATAAGTTAAACTCTTGATACCACTCTATTCCATACCCATATTGTTGTGTAAGAATGTCATCTACCTTTCTCCATATATCTGAAGGCATTTGTTTCTTTTCCCTGGCATACCATGATGGGTGTCGGATGTGCAGTACATAGTTATGTGTTTCATCTATGTAGCTACCGAAGCTTTCTGCCACCTTACCCATCAGGATATACACTATACCAGTATGGTATTCAGAGAGTTTTGTGAGCAAGACTTTCATAAAGTTTCTCCATAACAGAGTATGTGAACCTGCTTTTCCTGCTTCACATGAGAGTGCAGAATTGAGTAATAAAACTCCCTGCCTTTCCCACTTCTCTAAACTTGGGTCAAAGTTAATACAATTATGTGGTACCGTAAAGTCGATTACAGAGTTCCTAAGAATGTCTAAGGAAGGAGATAATTGAGTCTCTGGGGTATCTGGAGAGTTGGCAAATGCAAGACCAGTAGCTACAGGTATGGATAAGGAAGCAGAACTTCCTTGCACAGACTGCTTTAGGGTGGGGTAGGGGTCTTGTGCAAGTATTATCGCCTTGAGACTATCCAGTGGACATAGACGAAATGCTTTAAAGATGTCTTTGAGATTAGGACAGATAGTTGTTTTAGAGGCAGACAGTTTCTTCATTATTCTATCTGCCTCATTCAGGTCTATTACTTTTGACCAGTCAGAAAAATATTCATTTATGGTCATAACAATGTGAAATCATCGCTGAAACTGTATGCACATCTAAGTAAATCTTCGTTTGAAACATCTGGAAATGCAGGAGTAATGGCAGTCATCTTAAACGGAGAATCTGCCACTTCTAACCTGAGCGGTCTTAAATCTTCTTCTATCAGAGTAACCCACGAATTAGGTTTTATTGTTTTTCCTATAAGCAATGACGGTATTTTCTTGCCTATTGTTCTCTCCATAAGATTATTAGGATATAGAAGACATTTAGGAGCTATCCGGAGTAGTGGATACAAATACTCATAGCAATCATCACTTTCAGTATTTGGCCTTCTCCTTAATACCCAAGAGCACATCATTATAGGATTAAGGTCCTCTTCTAATATTGCTCCAAATGTTATAAGATATTTAACCGTTTGATTTTGCTGAGGTATTTCAAACTTTGTGATGTATTGGGTTCTAATACTATAACTAAGTTCACTAGCTAATGTTTTGTACATAGGCTCTTGTGCGCAGTCATCTAATTGTGTTATAATAGCATCGGCTGATTGGTCATTAGAATGTGCATACAATTTAAACCGCGGTAAGAGGAAACAAGGTATTTCTATTACATCAGTATCCACTGGTATTTCCATGTTTTTAACTATGGATTTTTGAGGATCTGAGTAACGTCCCCTGCCATAAGGAATAGCAAGATAAACCTTATATAATGCTTCTTCTAATTTTGTCATCAGTATTCAGTTTTAAATATCATATTTTGTGCATCATATTGTGTAAAGAAAGGCAAGTCATAGGGTAATGCAGGCTTCGTACTATTTGCAACAAAATTGATAAAGAGATTAGAAATAATAGAGGCTATCATACATGCAAGATAGGTAGTTTGCTTCATAGAACAGATAGTGGCATCTGCCTCACTGTCTGAAAACAAGAACTCTTCTTCATATCTTTGCATATTATAAGAGTCTGAGCCTTGAATACAGAGAACTTGGAGAGTATCAAAGCTGAGTCTGCCATCAATATAAAGGCATTTAGATTTATCTTCTACTCTGTTTACCCACCTTTTCCACGCATTAAAAAATTCTCTTCTTGCTGTCATGTTATCAAACCCACAAATCATAATATCTGTAGGAGGAGAATCATAAGTAAACTTTGTAGAATAGACTCTGATATATGGGCAAGATGTAAATTGTTTTAAGATTTTATACATTGCTTGTGTCTTAAATCCTCCTACATTATCTCTCCCATACATCTGTCCTGACATATTCCCTTCCTCTACTATGTCATCATCATACAGATACATAGCATAGGGTGTCGTTCTTGCAATTTGAAAAGCAGTGTGTGAGCCAATACCTCCCAATCCTGCTATTGTTACAGCTACTTGTTGTAGAGCATCAAACCATTCAGCTCCAGAAAATCTTGATGTGGCTTCTTCTACAAGTAACGAAGGGGAGTTTTCAGGAATAAGCTCAGAGTTAGCTTCAGATGCTGGTTCTTCCATAGGTACATCTTCTATCTGGATTTCAGTACTTTCTTCTTCAGATGTTTCTTCAAATAATTCGGTTGCTGTATTATCTTCAGTATTTTCCACAACTGAGTTAAACTGATTGTCAGCCATAATATCTTCTACATCTTGGTCAGTAAGATTTATAGTTTCTGTAATAAAGCTTTCATTGTCATTGTGATTAGATTCAGCTTGTGGTGTAGGTGTGGAAGAAAGTGATGAAGCAGGTACTTGTTGGTTATTTATGTAGTTAATCCATTCTTCTAAGTTAGGCCATTCTTCTATATCAATCATAGTCTTCAAAATAGTTTGTAAGTTCTATCATATATTGTTCAACCCACTCATTTTGTGGAAGAGTGTAGAGCTTGTTGTAGAGAGCTTGAGCAATGTCTTTTTCCTCGTAGAAAGGATTACAATTACGGTAATTGTCGAGCAGATATGGTATGATAAATGATACCCATGCATCAAAGTCATTGGAAGCTTGGAAGAACTCAGTATAAGCGGTATCCATAACTTCATCAACCCATTGCTTCAGGTTATGTATAGTTTCAGTAAGAAGGTCACAAGTTATCAGTTTTGTGGCCATGAGTTCTATATCTTCGGAGTTAACACCTTGTTCTATAGTACCCATTTCTTCGTCAGTCCATAGTGTAGGCTGTTGTATTTTCTCCTCCTTCTTTTGTTTTCTATACTCAGAAAAGTCAAAATCATAGTCATTACCTTTTGTTGTCACAGGAAGACTTGGTGTTACTGGCTTTTGCTTTAGAGTAGTTATTTCTGCTATTCTTGAGTCCAGTTCACTGAATTTGTTAGGTACTATTTCCCTGTTTACCTCCAGAGAGAAATATTCTACTACATCTTCTGAAATAATTTGTGCTTCTGAAGCTTCTCCTACAGAGACTCTTCCCTTCCCAAAGAACTCATAAGAGCTACCAAAATTCTTGATTTCTTTTTGTTTTCTTACTTTCCGTGTAATAGCAGCTACATAAGTTCCTCTTGTATCTACAACCAGAGAAACAAAGCAATTAGTATCATTACCATCTTCTCTCAGTCTTTGTATGTCCTGACCACTAAAGAAAGCACCCATGGTGTGATGAGAATGGATTAGGCCGGTTTCTGCGGTGAAGAGTTCTGGATTTTGGGCAATATAGGCAGCTACATCGGGAGTCATGTGGAAATCAGTCCATCCAGCAGTTCCTATATCCATAAGGAGAATGTCTTCACATGTGATGATAAGACTTTTGTCTTCAAAGTTACCTGAATAGGTATAAAAGAGTATTCCAGACCATTCGGTATGTGGAAACTTATCAATAAGATGTCTGATTTTAGCTTCAACCTTCTGAGGTACATTCATTTTGAATGTAGCAGACTGTTTTTCTATTGCTGGAAGATTCTGTGTTATTGGTTCCATTGTATCTGTAATTTAGAATATTAAATATGTTTTTTATCAGTTTTGCGGCAAGGGGGATGTCTAACAATGTTACTGCATTATCCTCAACCATATCTTCATCAAGTATCTTGAAGTATATATCTTCTTCTTTGAACTTTAGGCATCGACAATAATGTAAGTGAGTAAGATTGCTTGTAAGTGATCCTGAGGTTTCATATATCTTACCTTCAGTGCATACATATTTATTTAATAAATTGGTATTCTTTATCCATTGCCTTTCCTCTGTCGGCAAAATATTTGCCCACCTTATAAAAGAGTTGGATACATCTATAAGACCATGTATAATATCTTTTCCCAGTCTATACTGCAAACCATCGAAGTCTATGGATAGCCTGTTATCTAATATATAGTAGTATTTAAAGAATGATTTAATTATATCATTCAGTTTCTGTATGCCATGTGGGCTATATAAGTCTCCAAGAATGAGCACATAATCCAGATTAAATCCAAACTGTTGCTTTATATCAATTTCACTTTTACCTCCTACCGACTCCATACGGATATAAGGGCCTCCATTCAGACTTTCTACAGTAACATATCTTGACAGCTCTTCACAAAAAAGCATCCATAGTTCCATGCTGTATGATGTCATAAGACTTAGGACTGTCTGCCTAATAGGCCCTCTTCCAAGACAAGGAGTTTTAAATTCCTGTATGTTTGTGTAGTTTCTGTCTGAATAAACATGAGAGTGGACATATCCAGCTATTATTTGTGATGGTGGTGCAGATGTTCGGATAAGTTTAAAACCACTGGTCCATTCAAAAGGTATATTACCGTCAGTAGTGATTTCTATCTTCGCATATAAGTCAGTAATGTTTATATGTTTGTCATATTCATTTGTTACAGTAACCTTAGGCCACCATACTAAGATATGTGGATTGGGAATATTTCCCTTTAGTCCAGTCAGAGTTTCTTCTGTTATTTCTTGAGAAGAGTCAGACTGTGGATAGTAATCTTCAATCAGGGAGTTATACTCATCATCATTAAGGATGCCTTGTAAGTCAGTATAATCTTCCCCGAAGTGATTTTTGAATATATCATACACATCAAAAACAGGCTGATATATGTGTTGTTTTAATTGTAATGGTGTAAAAACCATAAGATTTCAATTTAAAAAATATTGTAATCTATATAGTAAAAAGAAGTGCAGCAAACTAAAAGCTTACTGCACTTCCAAACAAATCTATGAAGCATTCAATTACAGGCTGTGCAACATAAGGGTTATATCCTCGTCTGTAATCTGAGGTGTTTCTTCTTGTAGTCGTGCAGAATATTCACTGATAAGCTCTGACAATACTACTACATCATTTACATAAAGAGTGTTATTTTTTACCATAGCTTTGATACCATCGTAAAGCCAGTTGACAGTTTCAGGGTGTGCAGCAGAAACAGAAGGCTTGGATGGTGATGGTGTTTCCGGAGTGGAAACTTCAGTACACTGGCTATCTTGAGAACATTCATAAGGATGATTCTTGCTATCTTCTATTACTGTGTAGAGATTATCGGTAGATACCTGTGTGAAGTTCTTTCCATAGATTTCTTTGATGGTATTTTGAAGACCCATCTGCTTGATAAGTTCATAGGCAGTCTTTCTGTCACCAGCACCAGAAGCAATATTCTTGGTTGTGTTGGTAAGAAGTATTACAAGAGAGTTAGTAGGGGTACCTCGGAACATAACATTAGTAGGCAATACAGAATCATCAGCTATAAGCTGTGTCTTTGTAATACCTTCAGTAAATGTCATTCCTGATGTATTGATAGGTTCAGTGTTTGGTA
>AUXO017664551.1_pt1 | contig 15368 bp, 13 predicted proteins | sample 768731 | NCBI WGS metagenome assembly AUXO01 (sample SAMN02715735, study PRJNA202380) | gut metagenome | biome: sheep rumen | host: Ovis aries | place: New Zealand: Palmerston North
CCATGTCCTTCAGACGGGTGGATACCGTTGTCAGATCGACCGGAGACCCTTCGTGATACAGTGAAGAGACCGCAGTAAAAATACGGCGGTTCACATCGACGAAAAAGTCATCTTCACTCAATCCTTCTTCCATACCGGTTCTTGCGGCATTCGGATACACCATCATGGTGCCCAGCAGACTGGCTTCCGCTTCCGGTGCTGAAGGCAATACACCTACAGGCATACGTTTACTCGCTTCCTTTTAACTGGATATTCAGTGTTGCGACAACACCTTTGTAAAGCTCGACTCTGACCTTTGTTACACCCAGGCCTGTGATCGGAGCTGTATCAAGGAACTTCTTTTTATCAACCTTGATGTTCTGTTTCTGCAGTTCCTGGACGATCTGCTTTGTTGAAACAGATCCGAATACCCTTCCGTCTTTTCCGGTATTGACCTGGAACGTAAATGTTTTCTTTGCAAGCTCATCCGCCAGAGCCTGTGCTTCTGCGCGGTTCTTCTCATCCAGTTTCTTTTCGTCTTCCTTCTGAATTGCCAGGATCTCCATGGACCGTTCGGTAGACGGTACTGCCAGACCTCTGGCAATCAGATAATTTCTTGCATATCCGTCGGAAACATCAACGACTTCACCGCGTTTTCCGACTTTCTTGACATCAGTTTTCAGTATTACTTTCATTTGATTCAGCCTCCCCGAAATAATCTTCCAATACATCAAGCAGTTCCTTCTGCACATCATCAATGCTGCATCTGGGTCTCTGCATTGCAGCGGCTGTCATATGGCCGCCTCCGTTCATACGCTCCATGATCACCTGTACATTGATCTTTCCGTTGGAACGTGCACTGATCGCAGTTTCGTTATCATCATCGTCCGCGATCACGAACACAGCCTCCACGCCCTGTACCTGCAGCAGTGTGTCTGCTGTCTGGCTCATCAAGGCACGTGACAATATCGTTCCTTTGACAGGCGTGATCACCACGCCGTTCTCATAGATCTGGCTTCCGGACAGAGCGTTTGTTTTCTGTTCAAACTGCTCATAGGTATCCTTGAGATACTCGCCGACCATCATCGGATCAGCGCCGTATCTGCGCAGCGCACTGGCTGCGTCGAATGTTCTTGTACCGGTACGGACACGGAAGTTCCTTGTGTCGATCGTCATGCCCGCCAGCATGATCGTTGCGTCCAGCGGACTCAGTTCGATCCTGTTGGAAATGTACGGCAGCAGTTCCGTGATCAGCTCACAGGCACTGCTTGCGCCGGCTTCAATATACAGGAACATCGGTTTCACGCCGATCTCGGTGGATCTGCGGTGATGATCGATGATCGCGATCTTCTTTGCTTTTTCCAGCACCTTGGAGCCGTTGGACTGTTTGAGATTATGATGATCGACCATGATCACAAGCGTATTGTCCTGCAGCTGGTTCAGCGCTTCGTTTTCTGTCACAAAATTGACTTCCTGGGTCAGTTCTTCCAGGTTTTCACTCATGACAGCTCCCAGTTTTTCTTCAATGCCGCCGGTCTTGGCAATGATGCAGCACTGCTTATGCAGCGCTTCCGTGATCCTGGCTGCGCCGATCGCGGAACCGATGCAGTCAAAGTCCGCATTTCTGTGTCCGCAGATAATGACATTGGAGCTCCGCATGATCATTTCCCTGAGCGTATGTGCCATGACTCTGACTCTGACACGGCTGCGCTTCTCGGTAGCCTCGGATGAGCCTCCGAAGTACTGCACGTCCTCTCCTGCTGTCTGTACTGCGACCTGGTCGCCGCCGCGGCTCTGGGCAAGGTCAAGGAGCTTGATGACCATTTCATCCAGCTCTTCATAGCTGTCCGCGCCTCTGGCAAATGCCATTGAGAGCGTGATAGAGACTTCCTGTTTCTGAGCAGCCTTGCGGACTGTATTCAGCACCTGGAAATGATCCGCCATCAGTGCGCTGAAGATCTTTTCATTCAGCACCAGCAGGTATCTGTAGTTGTTGACCCTCTTTACAAGGATCCCGTGTTCTCTGCAGTATTCCGTCAGCGGCGTACGTACCGCGACATTAATGGCAGATACGACCGCTTCATCTTCATACTGTGTGCTTTCTTCATAGTTGTCCAGAGACGCCATACCGATCACGGCACGGCCGTTCTGATACAGACTGCGGTATTCTTCTCTGTCTGTAATATCACGGAAGTACAGGATCGGCCCGTCGTCCGTACGTGTGATCTCATACCACCTGTCATCCAGACGGACTCTCTCGGAATCGCTGCTTCCGCTGATCAGATCTTCTGCTTCAGGGAGCCATACCAGCAGTTTTCTGCCGACACGGTTGATCCCGCGTTCTTTGAACAGATCGCTCATCCATGTGATGATGTGCTCATCATCATAGAACAGGATCCCGACCTGACCGAACATGAACGCATCTTTGCTGGCAAGATCCAGCATTTCCCCGACACCCGCGGAATGCTCAACCGTGAAGTTTTCAAAATGGTCCAGAAGATACCAGCTGAGGATCGCTTCTGCCGCAAATACCAGGACCGACACAAAAGCGGTCTTTCCCATTGCCGCCCAGAACAGGGCGATCAGACCCGCCTGAACTGCCAGAACGATAAGGACTGTTCTTCTGAATTCAGTCATTTTTTTCTGCATTTGTTGTATCTCCTTCCAGCAGCCTCTGATGGATATCAGTCGTGATATACAGGAAGCCGATGATCACCATCATGATCGGTGCTGTGAAAAGCAGAAGGAAAGCAAGCAGACCGGCCATCGGAGAGCCCTTTCTTCTTCTGCGCGAAAACAAAATCAGTACAAATACGCATCCGAAAGCAAGCAGGTATACGACACCCAGCATGCCTACGCCGACACATGCATTCTGCACCATCGTATCGGCAAACGGTCTCAGCATCACATATTCATATGCCGCAAATCCGGCAAATGCAAGGTATCCGGTCCATTTCGGAGGATAGTAGTACGCGATCGGCTTGAGCGGTTCAACACGAAGGCGCAGACGCTTCATCATGATCCTCGACAGCAGATGCGTGACTAAACCTTCCAGAATGCCTGTCACAGCTGCTCCGACGATCAGGAGTGTTTTCAGTGTTTCGGCATTTGTAAGCGAAGAAGGAACAGCCACGCCGGAAGATGACGCGGCGTTATTCAGCAGATCCTGCATGAAAGCGACGTCTTCCGTCAGGTTGTATCCGAAGAAGGCGGCCAGCACTACCATGCTCATGACATTGACAAACACGGCGATCACGATCGCACTGATGATGAGATGCTCCGTCGGTTTATGATCGTGCACGCCCGCTCCGTAGATCAGGCCGAGCAGTCCTTCTGCCGCAATATAAAACAGCATCTGCGGTCCGCTGATGATAAAAGCCAGGAACGACATTGCCGCAAGGACCATCCAGCTGTCTCTCATACCGTACTTTGTGGCAAAGAATACCATCGGAAGCGGAAGCACAAACATAAAAGACCCGGAAAATAATCCGCCGAGGAAACGGTCCGCGACAAGCATCACTCCTATGATCGCGCACATCATTGCGCCGTCTGTAATCTTTCTTACGTTACTGTTCATTTCTGCTCCTGAGAATATTAAAAACAAATCATCCGGAATCGGACGCAGTTTATTATAGCATACTACGAATTTTCAACATCCTGTGACATATGATTTTCAGAATTCCGTCACAAAAGCCGGCTTCCGCCGGCAGTGGTCACTCTTCAGGCAGCTCAGCCATGATCGACTGTCTGTCATAGTTATCAAGGTAATAGAAATTCAGATGCAGATCCTGATTCAGGTAATAATATTCCTTGAACCCCCATATATGGTCAACGTCTTCCTCATAATCTATATTGGCGGAATGGATCGTTCCCAGAGGATAGGCAAGGAACCATGCTTCTCCGGCGTCAGGACGTTTCTGATAATATCTGACCTGGGCAATACGCACGATATTGATCAGATGGACCTGATAATAGATCCTTCCGAAGTGTGCGAAGCCAAGCAGCACACCTGCAGCGCAAAGGCATGTCAGTGCCTTTTCCGGTCTGAAGCGAAGCGGCAGTTCCCGCAGCAGCAGGCTTGCCAGAGCGATCATGCAGTATACGCCGTATACAGCGGTACGTTCGGGAAAGCTCGGTGAAAGCACCATGATCCCGTCTGCCGCAAGACAGCCGAGGACAAGGAACACATGCAGCACATCAGAGCGCAGCGCATAGATCAATGTTCCGTACCAGATGATGCACCACAATGTATCAATGAAAGGACTGGAGAACCCGTTGATCCACGTCAGGATCAGTTCTGCCGCGAATACCGCAGTGCACACCAGATCTGCACGGCTTCTGTTTTCCTTGAACCAGAACTTTATGACCAGGATCACGCACAGGCATGTATTGACCGCGTCAGCGAAATACAGCGACATATAAAGGAACGGCTTCCAGTTGTTGATGATGCGCATCAGATCAAGTGCCTGGGCCTGTGAGAAGTCATCTTCCAGTCTCACGCTCGTGCCCGGGGCAAGAAACATGACCAGACAAGCTGCAGCAGTGCATCCCAGCACGATCCAGAGATTCCGGTCGCATTTCTTCATATAAAGCGCATATACAACTGCCGCAAAGTTCGTAAATGCGATCAGCACAGACATGTTTTCCATATGCAGTGATATGGCAATGCTGAGGACACACATCAGGATCACATTCCCGGCAGATCTCCTGTCTTCAAGCAGATAGCCTTTCAGCAGGGAAAGATGGATCAGCCAGAGCGGGATCGGAATCGTATATGCCGCAAATCCGACCGCAAATGTATATGTCTGCGTTCTGATCATTCTGGGCACCGTAAGGACCAGGAATACCGTAAACAGAACGTCTGCGAGCCGGTACTGCTTCCTGTTCAGCTTCAGCATCGCCCATACTGTTACGACCATTAAAAACGCCCCGGAGATCTCCCATATGATCTTGCGGTCAGTAAACACAAAGCCCCAGAATTCACTCAGAACACGGCCCGACCATGTCATATAAGCGTATGCTGTCTGGGCAAAGGCATTGGAGTAACGTACCTCACTGGCGTATACCCAGTCATCGCCTGCCAGCGGTGACCAGTGAAATATCAGCACAAAAAACAGAAACAGAATGATATAAACCATATATTCCGCTGCTTTACTTCTTTCAAACCGCATATTCCCCTCCGGTGATCATTACATAATATGTTACCTGCATTTCAGCCAAAACAAAAGCCGTCATTTCTGACGGCAATGTGCTTGTTACTCTCCGACGTAAGGCAGGAGTGCCATCTGACGAGCACGCTTGATCGCAACAGCCAGCATACGCTGATACTTTGCTTTTGTACCCGTGACACGTCTCGGAAGGATCTTTCCGTTTGTGCCAATGAACTTCTTCAGAAGTTCGACATCCTTATAGTCGATATAGGTGATGTTGTTTTTTGTAAAGTAGCAAACTTTACGGCCACCCATTCTCTGCTTCCTGTAAGCCATGTTATTCTCCTTCGTTTCTTAGAAAGGCAGGTCATCGCTTGAAATATCAAGACCCGGCCCTGTGTTAAAATCAGCACTGCTGAAATCATTTGTTCCAAACGGATCATTCTGCGGTTCATTCTGGTAAGAAGGATAAGCCGGAGCTGCATCCTGTCTTGCCTGAGACTGAGAACGTGATTCCAGGAGCTGAACGTGATCAGCTACGACTTCAGTTACGTATACACGCTTACCGTCGCGGTCATCATAATTGCGGGTCTGGATCCTTCCCTCAACAGCGACCATTGCGCCTTTGCGTGCATAGGAGCCAAGGAAATCAGCTGTCTGTCTCCAGGCAACGCAGCTGATAAAATCAGCTGTCTGCTGGCCCTGATTCTGCTGATCTCTGGAAACGCGGCGATCACAGGCAACTGTGAATGATGCTACAGAAAGATTGCTTTGCGTCTTTCTGACTTCTACATCTCTCGTCAGTCTGCCCACTAATTCGACACGATTCACTTCTTTGCCTCCTGAACCGGAGCTTCGTCACGGGTAATCAGGAAACGAACAACACTTGCGTTGATACGCATCAGACGATCAAATTCTGCTACGCATTCGTTGTCGGCCTCAAAGCTTACTACTACATAGTAACCTTTGGTCATGTCGTCAATCTCGTACGCGAAGTCGCGCATGCCCCACTCATTTGTCTTTGTGATCTTTCCGCCGTGGTCTGTGATAATTCCAGCCAGGGATTCGATCAGAGCAGTGCGCTTTTCTTCTTCAACATTCGCATTGACGATGTACATGACTTCATACTTTTTCATCTTGTACACCTCCTTCTGGTCTATACGGCCATTTCTGGCAAGGAGCAGATTTCTCTACTCGCGAAGAAGATTATAACGGAACAGCAGAACAAAGGCAATCATTTTTTTGCGTCATTATGCATAAATCGTACGATAAACACGCTGGATGACAGGCAGTGCTGAAATAGATATATGATCGTCTGACAATTCTTCAGATTTTTTATAAAATGGGTTTACAGGAGCCGTGATATTATGACCTACCCAAAGCCTTTGAGCGAGAAAAGCCTCCGGAAGCTGTATGCAGAAGCCGGAATCACAGACATCGAAAGCGAATTTCTGCATGCTTTATTTCAGTCCTGTGCGAACCTGTACGGTGTAATATCCGTTCAGGACATCTATGACGTATATGAAGGCTGTGCACTGCGCAATGAGTATCCCAAGATCAGGCGCTCGAAACTGATGAAATTCACCGGTATTGCCAGACGTGAAGAACAGCCGTATTACGTTTATGAGATCAATGAGATCTACTCTCTTGAGACTCCGAAAAACGCAGACCGGCAGGTCGTCAGGAAAGACGCTGTTGTGCCCGGCTGGTACAGATTCAATTGTGTCCAGTCGATCAATGAGAGCAGTATGAACTATCCTTTGTACTTTCCGGAGGATATCCTTGCGTACCGGGATGATCCTGCTTCGCCTGAAGAAATACAGTTGCTTCACTTCCTTGATCAGCTTGTTTCTTCATTGCCGGAAGTCAAAGACACATTTCAAACCATGAAACCGAACCCGTACCTTGGCAAACCGCTTAAGGATTTCCGCCTTGAAACAGTTTATGACAGAGACATGAACGAGATGTACGGAAACAGGAAGGGCGCCGAAGGGAATTACTGGAGACAAACGGTCAAAAGTCTTGAGACACTTTCTGCTTCTGAACGTCTGCTGAAAGAATATAAAGAACGGTATCAGTGCAGTGATTTGGAATTCACCAGAAATCTGCACATGCTCGTTGATGATCTGGAAGAAGCCGGCGTTGTTCTGACAGAAGATGAGTTCAGAATGCTTGTACAGAAGATAACCGATCTGCTCAATTCCATGCACTCATGGTATATGAGAGGATGGGCTCCGCGTGAACTGCACAGGCATGCCCCGGCAGGGACGCCGGTCATATATTTCGGCGGGAATATCAAAAAAATGATCAGCGATGGTACTTATTCCCGCGAAGAACTGGTGAAGACGATCGAAGAGTCCGGTCTCAAAGTAGCGAATGCTTCAAAATACGGCAGGTCCTGATCACGATATAAACGAAAGGTTTCCAAACACGGAAACCTTTTTTGTCAGCTGCGTTTTTTGCGAAAGAACCGCTTACTGTTCTTCTTTCTGGTCAAGTTTGACTAGGACTTTTTCTACACGATGATCGCCCATTGCCAGCACCGTCAGCGTAAATCCGTGATCATGGAACGAGTTTCCCGGTTTGGGGAATGTTCCGAAGTGCTCTACTGTCCATCCGCCTACTGTTTCGCTTTCACAGTCGAACTGATCTTCACGGATGCCGAGCAGATCCAGGAAATTAGTGATCGGCATATCGCCGTCGATCTCATATTCCGTTTCGGTCCTTTGAACCACTTCATCCTGGACAGTATCACTTTCGTCCCAGATATCGCCGACCACCTGTTCAAGAACGTCTTCCATGGAAATGATGCCCTGGGTACCGCCGTACTCATCAACGACAACAGCCAGATGCTGTCTTGCTTTGCGGAATGTGTTCAGCACTTCCGGAAGCTTGGTCGTTTTATAAACATAGCACGGTTCCATCAGCAGTGAACGGATATCCACGCGTTCACTCTCAGTCATTGCCTTCAGGAATCTGTTCATATGCAGAACGCCGATAATATGGTCAATGCTGTCTTCATAAACGGGAATGCGCGTATAATGCGTTTCCTCAATGACCTCCAGGATCTCTTCCCATGTGCTGTCAATATCGATCGCCAGCACGTCGACTCTGGCAGTCATTGCCTCGGATGCGGATACATCGGAGAAATGGATCGCTGCCTGAACAAGCTCGCTCTCTTCCTCGTCAATCACATCCTCATTCTCTGCTGTTTCAATGATCGACTGCAGTTCTTCCACCTTCTCATCATTGTCTTCCGGATCCGCTTCCCCTTTCATGAACATGGTCAGCAGATTCACCAGACCCACGACCAGTACGACCAGCGGTTTCAGGACAAACATCAGGATCCTGACAGGATAAGCATATTTCATCGCAAACCTGTTTGCGCCTTGCTTCACCGTGATCTTAGGGATCGTTTCACCGAATATGATCACAAGGATCGTCATGATCGTTGTTGCAGCCCATGTCATTTCATCGCTTCCCGTCAGCAGCAGCACTGCGACTGTCGCAAGTGAGGAGCTGGCAATATTGACCAGGTTGTTTCCGATCAGGATCGAACTCAGCGCGTCATCGAAATGTTCGGCAATATAAACAGCGATCGCTGCCGGTACGGAACCGGCATCACGCTCATTCTCCAGTCGGAGCAGATTGCAGGAAGAATAGGCCATTTCTGCACCGGAGAAGAAATTCGACAGATAAATACACAGGACGATTCCCGCAATTACGAAATAGATCGTCATACTGTTTCCTCTCCTTCCTTCTTTTCCTTGGGCAGTCTGATCATGACCTTCAGGATCCTGTTATGATCCATGCTGGCAACAGATACGATCAGTCCATGGTAAACAAAGGATTCCTGTACCTCAGGCACCTCCTGGAAGTGTTCAAACACCCATTCACCGATACGCTTGTTGGACAGGGATTCATCTTCTTCGGGATCGTCAAAGCCGATATTCCAGAATGTATCCGTGACTGTTTCTTCCGCATCAACGAGCCAGCTGCCGTTTTTCAGATCAATGCACGGATCTTCCACAACATCATCTTCATCCCAGATATCACCTACCAGTGTCTCCAGAATGTCTTCTGTCGTCACGATGCCGACAGTTCCGCCGTAATGATCCGTAACGATCGCAATGCTCTGTCTTTCACGGCTCATTTTCGGAAGCAGCTCATCGATCTTGGCGTTCTCCGTCACATAGAACGGTTCATCAAGCATGGAACGCACATCGACTGAAGCCCCTTCCTTCAGATAAGAACGGATATACTTTCTGATCTGAAGGATCCCGATGATATGATCGATATTTCCTTCATATACCGGCAGACGGCTGTGATTCTGAGTACGGATCTCTTCAAGCATCTCTTCCGGCGTCGCATCGATATCAAGTGCGCATACATCCACGCGGGGCGTCAGGATGCTTTCCACAGTCAGATCGTTGAATTCCAGAGCCGATGAAATGAGGTCCCCGTGTTCTTCGTCAAGAGTACCTTCTTCCGTCATATCTTCAATGATGTCCTGGATCTCTTCTTCCGTAGCCGAGACGGGCGGATCTCCTTTAACAAACTGAGCCGCAAAGGATCCGATCGCTGCCAGCAGCAGAGAGACCGGGCGGAACAGTCCGATCAGGAATGTCAGGAACGGTATGCACCACAGCGACAGTTTTTCGCTGTATTTCTTGGCAATGCTTTTCGGCAGCATCTCTGCAATAAAGAATAGTACCAGAGATGTGATCAATGTCGATATCGTTACAGCAGAAAGACCCCAGCGTTTTGTCACCTCCACCGTAACAATGGAAGCGATCGCCAGGTGCGCTATATTCGTGCAGATCAGCAGTGTACTGATCGTACGGTCAAAATTATCCAAAGCATCCAGGACTTGTTGTGCTTTCTGATTCCCGTGGTCCGCAAGCGTTTTCATTCTGACCTTCGAAACCGACGCCAGAGCTGTCTCACTGACCGCAGCAAAATCTGCGAATAGTATCAGCAGTATCGTAATAAGCAGGGGCGTTATACTACCGCCATCATCCATAGGAAGCTTCCTCCTTCTGTACCTAAGGGACAAATATAGCAAAATACTATTAAAAAACCGTATGCATGTCAAGAAAGCACGCTTAAAACGAGGGTACGATTGATTCTGCAGACCGATCAGACATCAGCGGCATGATTCTCTGATCTGAAGAAAAAGGCTCTCAGCGATCCAGCTGAAAGCCATTTAATGCCGTATGTCTGATGTCTGAATGATTTTGGTGCTCAGGCATTTGTACCATGTTTCATATCAAACTGCGAAAGGAAACGCTCAATGCGCTCACAGGCTGTTTTCAGTTCCTCCAGGCTGTATGCATAGGACATTCTGACATAGCCTTCCCCGCTCGGTCCGAATGCCGTACCTGGAATGATGCATACCTTTTCTTCCTGCAGCAGACGCAGACAGAAATCATAGCTGCTCAATCCTGTGGGCTTGATATTGGCAAATACATAGAAAGCCCCCTCCGGAAGCGGTGTGTACAGACCCATCCTGTTCAGCTGTGCTGTCAGGAAATTCCTGCGGTTTTTGAATGATTCAAAATGATGTTCGATATCCGAATCACTGCGGGCACTGATCGCTTCGATCGCGGAGAACTGGGCGGGCGTTGCCGGTCCCATCGTTGAATACTGATGAATGGAGTTGCATGCGTGGATCATATCTTCGTCTGCGATCATATAGCCAAGTCTCCACCCTGTCATTGACCATGCCTTGGAAAAGCCGCTGACGATCACGAGCTGATCCCTGATCTCCTCAAACGAACCGATCGAAAAGGGTTCCCTGTCATATGTCAGTTCCAGGTAGATCTCATCGGCAACGATCAGAATATCGTGCTTTTTCAGGATCGGTATGACTTTCTCATAGTCTTCCCGGCTCATGATGCCGCCGGTGGGATTGCTGGGATAATTCAGAATGATCATCTTTGTACGGTCGGTAATGCAAGCCTCAAGTGCTTCAGGCGTCAGCTTGAACCCGTCCTCTTCCCGCAGCTTCAGATATACCGGCCTGGCCTCCGCCAGCAGAACTGCCGGTTCATATGCCACATAACCCGGATCAAGCACGATGCATTCATCACCGGGATTCAGAACAGATCTGCAGACCAGATCGATTGCTTCACTGGCACCGACTGTCACAAGCACGTTGGACTCACTGTAGCCGGACACATTGAAGCGTCTTTCATAATACCTGACGATCCCTGTCCGCAGTCTTGTCAGACCCAGTGTAGGAGGATAGTAGGTCCTTCCTTTTTCGATCGCATAGATGCCTTCCTCGGAAATATGCCAGGGCGTCAGGAAATCCGGTTCACCGACACTCAGCGAGATCACGCCGTCAACTGTTTTGGCAAGATTAAAGAACTGCCAGAGCAGTGAATCAGAGATCGGTCTGACACGGCTGCTCAGAAAACGTTCAGCACTCATGGCTGTACCAGCTTTCTTTCATCCAGGATCTCTTCATCATCCAGTATGATTCCTGCTACTTTATACTGTTTCAGCAGGAAGCACGTTACGGTAGCGGTAACGCCTTCGATCGGCGCAAGCTTCATAGCGACAAAATCAGATACTTCACGCATGGTCTTTCCTTCGATCATGACGAGGAACTCACTTCCGCCGCTTGTCAGATAAAGATTGGTCACTTCAGAGAACCGTGCGATCCTCCGGGCGATCCTGTCATATCCGGAATCCCGTTCAGGCTTGGCGCTGACCTGGATCACGGCACTGCAGTGGTCCGTGTTTGCTTTATCCCAGTTGATGACTGTATGGTATCCGCAGATGATGTGGTCGTTTTCGAGGCGTGTCTTCACACGCTTGACTTCGTCTTCGTCTTCGTTCATGATGTCCGCCAGATCACGTACACTGATGCGGGGATCATTCTCAAGAACTCTCAGCAGCCGTTTCTCATCCATTTTCCATTCCTCCTGAAAAATACAGACTTAATTCTAGCACCAGCGCCAGAGGCAAAAAAGCATTATCACCGAAAACTTCATATCAGACCGCAGTCATGCATGATCCTTTATTTCTTCTGTATGGTTTTTCCCATATCGAAGGGAACAGGTTATAATTGCGTATATTATTGGCAGAGAGAGGAGGAACTCATGCATCAGAGAACCTCAGAAATAACAGAAGCAGCGGTATATCAGACATACCTGAAGATCCGCAGAAAAGAAGAAGAACGGAAAATACGAGACAGTTTCCTGAAGCAGAAATTCAAACGGACGCCAGCAAAAGCCACTGTACGTCAGTATCTGGCTTCGGAAGAATATGTCCGGCAGCTTGACCTGTATTTTCAGGAGACCGAAGAAATGAAGTATCTGTTTCTTCCGCTGGAACAGCAGAGTGAAGAAATCAGAAATGAGTATGAATCCTTCCGTGAGTTTATTGAAAGTGACCTGAAAAGCGGAAAAAGCATCCGCGGCTATGAACATTACGTATTCGTACTGAACAGAAAGCAGAAAGAAGCATTTCAGTTAACAGCTTCCGATCTTGTCCGGCAAGTCTGGAGCGAACAGAAAAACGAAATCCTGAAGGATATTTTCCGTTCTGCAGACCGCGGTTTCCGTCACAGGAGCCTGTATTATTTCCGTGAACCGAACGGATGGCCATCCCGTCCGATAGCTCCCGTAAAGCTGAATATTGACTGCTTTCCTCTATTCTTTGAACAGATCAATATTCTCTTCAATATCGCAAAATTCCTTCATATTCCCGGGGAATACACCTATGTAGATACTCTGTACGCGGAATATCTCACCCAATGGATCCTCGGACATCCGTCCGGTATCGGCCGTCTTGATCATAAGCAACGATCCGGCCTGTACGACCTCATCCTGCAGTCGGACATTCCGGGAAAACTGATCGACGAGATCCTTGCCCGCTATACACAGGAAAAGATTTCGGCACTTGTTTCCCGCAGCACGATCTACCGCAAGGCGGAAAGGGAGTATACCGAACATACTGCCAGAGAGGAAAAACTGCGTACAACGATCCTTGAGACCATTCCCGACCGTTATACAGAGATGTTCCCGCTTGCCCGCAGTATTCACAGAAAGTTTGTGATCCATGTCGGTCCGACGAATTCAGGGAAAACACATGATGCCGTACGCAGAATGGTACAGACATCCCGGGGCATTTACCTGGCACCTCTGCGCCTGATGGCTTATGAACAGTTCGAGAATATCCGGAATCTTGCAGGAAGCTGCACGATGATCACCGGTGAAGAAGAGATCCGGGAGGAAGGTTCTGTTTTTACGGCTTCCACGATCGAAATGCTTGATACTTCTTATCACTATGAATGTGCTGTTATCGATGAGGCGCAGATGATCGGAGACCCCTCCAGAGGCGGCTCCTGGTCTGCGGCAATGTACGGCCTGTATGCGGATGAGATCCAGGTCTGCACTGCACCGGAAGCACTGGATCTGCTCATCCGGATCATAGAAGACTGCCAGGATGAATATACTGTTGTGCATCATGAGCGCTTTACGCCGCTGATCGCAGAGACAACCGCATTTGACAGCAGTCTGAAAAATGCCGAAAAAGGTGATGCGCTGATCGTCTTCTCACGGAGGAACGTGCATGCTGTGGCGGCGGAGCTGCAGAGGATGAACCGGACCGTGTCCATCATTTACGGTGCGCTGCCGTATGATGTGCGCCACAATGAAGCCCGCAGGTTTGCGGAAGGAGAAACCGAACTGCTCGTTGCGACAGACGCAGTCGGCATGGGCATGAATCTGCCGATCCGGAGAACCGTTTTTCTGGAACTGCAGAAGTTCGACGGCTACAGCAAAAGGTTCCTGACACCTTCCGAGGTTCTGCAGATCGCAGGCAGAGCAGGCAGAAAAGGACTTTATGATACCGGTTATGCCGTGTCAGCGGCAGACCGCAGACGTTTTCTGAAGCTGTTCAATTCCGAGCCGAAGAAAGTGCAGAACGCATATATTTCCTTCCCTGACATTCTGCTGAAACTCGATTGTTCTTTATCCGAAACGCTGGAGCGATGGAAGAATATGGAGGTTCTGGAAGGACTGCTGAAAGGCGATATCGACGATCAGATCGATCTTGCAAAGGCAGCTGAAGCACATCTGAGCGACAAGGACCTGATCTATCAGCTCGTCATGATCCCGTTTGACATCCGTACCGCAGAGCTTCGTGATACATGGATGGACTTTGTACGCTGTGAAGCACATGGAAAACACTGCGATCTTACCGGTTATCTGGATCATGCCAGGTATACTGTCACCCATGGCGATATCCAGGAGCTGGAAGTGGAATACCGCCGCATGGATCTGCTGTACGGCTACAGCAGAAGGATCACCCGGGATACGGGATCGTTCGAAGTGATCTCCGTGATCCGCAAAGACCTGTCTGCAGCGATCATGCGGATCCTGTCAGAACAGAAGCTGACGCCGAGGAAATGCAGAAAATGCGGAAAAGAACTCCCCTGGAATTACCCGTTCGGACTTTGCTATGACTGCTACAGCCATGAGGATCTGTCTTTCTATCCGGGAGGCATACGGTAAAGCACCTTCGATAAGATTGAAATGATAAAAAATGCGGGTTTCAGAATGGATCTGATTCCCGCATTTTCTGATGTATCGATCAGCTTTCTGCTGTTCCGTTTCCCTTTTTTCCAAGCAGATATGCCGGGATCAGGGCTCCTGCAAGCATGATGCAGGCACCGCTGCCAAATAACTGGGCAGCGGAAAGCGGCGTCAGCTTTATGTGATAGTTTTCCAGCATTTCCACAGAGCTGACATCTGTGAAGCAATTCTCTTCCGAGATCCATTGGAAGACCCGCTCAGCAGGCACTTCTTCCCCGGCACGCATTTCAAACCTGTCCAGGAACCTGCTCATGAACGTTTCCGTAGCGGAAGACATTGCGGCACCTGCCGCAAAAGCCAGGATCAGACCTGCTGCAGCAGGTACTGCCAGCATCAGCAGGATACGCCTGTAAAGCACTCCTGCCTTTTCTGCAGTATTTCGGAAGACCAGAGCTGAAGCCAGTGCCGTGATGACGATCATCGCAATGATCAGTACAGCGGTCATGACTCGTGCGAAGAATATGCTCATATCCAGCGGTCTGACCAGTGCTTCAAAGTGCTCCGTCCCGTCGTTCAGAAATGTATAATCAGCCAGTTGTCCGGCATAATCCTTGATAAACGCTTCTGTATGCATAGGATCGTCCAGCAGGAACACCACGCTGTCCGGCTGGTCATCAGAGGATTCCTCTTC
>AUXO014960185.1_pt1 | contig 15361 bp, 9 predicted proteins | sample 768731 | NCBI WGS metagenome assembly AUXO01 (sample SAMN02715735, study PRJNA202380) | gut metagenome | biome: sheep rumen | host: Ovis aries | place: New Zealand: Palmerston North
GCCCTTACCTTCTCAATGATATTAGCATCCTTGTCATGACTATAGACATCATCCTGGTAAACCCAGATAATATCATCTCCAAGTGATTTTATCGGAGTGATCTGGGATACTATTATGATTCTGTTCAGACATTTGAAATACTTCCTTATACTTGCAACGGCAACTTTAATTTCAAAGTTGTCATTATTGTAACTTTTTACCCCAAGAGGTATGACAACATCATGTTTATCTTCCATAAAAATGTGATTTAAAACATAAATACATATATAGATATTTATGGGTTATGTCAGATGTTATTGTAGAAATACCTTCTTATATGCAGGATGAGATGAATATGATAAAGAAGAGTTTATCAAGTTATCCTGGTCATAAGACTGTCGCCAATTCACTTGGTAAATTCTGTTCTCAGAAGATTGTTGCCGGTTTGGTGGGATGTATTGTTCCTGAATCTGGTTCTGACCCAAGTATCCTTAATTCAAAAGAGTATAGAGGTAGTGGTACTCCTGGAACAGAAGGGTGGAACTGTGGTGAAGGACTCATTCAATGGACATACTGGAAATATAAATTACCATTGATACGGGCATATAATGCAGATAGTAGGTCAACACAAAAACTGCCAACAACCTGGGAAGCATATAAACAAGGAGAACCTATAAGTAGAAATGGTGATTTATATGCTCGACAAAATGGTCAGCATATTTCCGGATTAAATATGGACAATCATATGTTGTTCCTTACAAAATATTATGCCGGAGTTATAAATCAATTAGAGAACGAATCAAACCTTGCTGTTATTGTTGCAAAGATATATCAGCAAAAAGCGGGTCCTGGATTTTATACAAATATAAGTGATCCTGTTGTAAGGGCATATACAACATCAAAATATAAATATCCAAGTAGTGCCGGTAATCATTATTTACAATCATTAAAGGTTGCAATGGAATATATAAAACATCCTATTCAAACAACAGATACCCAACCATTGGAGGGAGATACTTATAAAGTACCTTATTCATTATATGCTAGTTCAAGTGGAGATACAGGAATACCAAATGTACCAAACACAGTATATAAATTGGCATCTGCCAGTAGGGTGAACTCAAAGACACTTGAAAAGACCAACACCCGTAAGCAAGACTTTGAAGCATTGAGGGATTCTATGGTAAATGGTGCAATGGATATGGGAAGAGATATAATCACAACTGCAGAACTTTATGATTCCAACATCCTCAAGGGTACTCAAGAATCAAGAACAGAGAGGGTTTAAGTCCTCTCTGTTTCATTTATGCCAATTGCTGTGACAGTATTTCAAGTTTGTTCCTGACTGCAAATCCAAAGTTGTCCAGGGTTTTCACACATTCCTCAAAATAAAGTATCTGCGCCCGCATCATATTGACCTGTTGTTTCAGTAAGTTACAATCTGCACTCACAAAGGAGTTCTTTTCCGCAGAACTTAACTTGATGTCATAACTCAAGCAGTATTCCCTGAATCTGGAAGTCATCTGTGTCTCCAACATTCCCTGTCTCTTCTCAAGAAGGATCCTGTATGATGCCAGTTTCTCCTGTACCAACTGTCTGTATGAAAGTTGATACACCTGTGCTTCAGAGAGTTTCTTGTTGTCCTTCATCATATTGATCAGTTCAAGGACTTTCTCTTTCCACTCTGCCCTTTCCTTTGCCAGTTCCTCTTCAAGCTTGTTATTCTGCTCAAGAGTTTTTGTTGTGTCCATTGGTTTCATAATGTAATCTTCTTGTCTTTCAGTTCTTCCAGGGCTCTTTCCACTTCTTCATCCGGGTCAAAGTGTACCAAGAGTTTCAGTTTCTTCTCCCTAATCTTCAAGTCTTCTTGATACTTTTCAAATTCTTTATTGATCTTATCTCCCATAACACCTTAAATATAACAAAAATGACAGGATTTCCTGCCATTTTTTATAATTAAAGTGTAAGAATCATATCCACCAAATCAGGTTGTGGAAACACATCCCATTTATCTTTCCTGATATTGGCATGAGTGATAAGACCTTTCACTTTTCCACTGTATGCATCCTGGTGGAAGTCAAATGCCTTCATCACACCTTCTGTCTTTATCCATTTATAAATTCCTGTATGAAGATCAATATTATCTCTCTTTGCAATATAAAGAAGAAGATCTCTCAATACTTCAATCTGCTTGGTAGTGTACTTGTGCCAATTGATATAACCCCTGAATGGTTCTTTGAGTGATATGATCTGTTCAGGTTTTACTATTGAACCGGTGTAGGTCTTTCCGCCCTTCACCCAACCCATATTACAGAGTTCGATACCAACAGAGTGGAGATTCATATAAGAAGAACCGGATGCACCGATATGATATCCCTGGTTTCCTTCAGGATAAGACCTTACTATCTGACCGTCATATATACTTCTGCCATCAGTACATCTCTGACCACCTACCACAAATTCAGTTGCAACCCTACCCAATGAGTCAGTTGCCCAACAGTCTATAACTGCATTTGGGTTGTCGTGTCCTGCTGTGTGGTGGAGGACAATATAGTCATTTGAATATTTACCATTTATATATTCCTTCTTTGGGAGAAGATGTTCTTTTATCTCAAGGAATTCTTTTGGTGTTACAATAGGACTCAAGTCTGTGTCCATATTTTCCATAAGTCTATCCAAGGTCTTTGTACCGACCTTTCCATCTGCTGTAAGTCCATTTTCTGCCTGGAACTTTTTAACTGCATCTTCAGTTCCTTTGCCGAAGATACCATCTGCTTTTATACCAAGTGCTTTTTGGATCTGCTTAACTTGTTCCCCTATACTTCCTCTTTTATATACTGCCATATTTCAGAAGATTATTTTATATATGTTATTTATGCCCACCATAAATATATTATATATAGTGTTTACATAAAAAAATAGACATTTATGAAAATTAAAAATTCCTTAAGTACTTATCTGGAACAGGCAATGGTGTTGACTGGTGACAGCCTTGAAACCATTGATAAGGTAAGTAATGCAGTTACATCATCTGAAGACAGTGTGAAGTTGGTTCTCACTGACCCGAATGATCCTTCCAAGACAGTAGAATACACAATCCCTTCATTTGGATATTTGAAGTCAGAGATAGACAGGCTCTCTGCCAGTCTCAACACTATGACCAACATCACAACCGGTGCTGGAAGTAGGGTCAGGTTATCAGATGGTTCTTACAGAAAAATTATTGCAAGTAAGGTACCAAGTGAAGCACCCACCATCACACAGGTGGACAACATCACCAATTTCAATTTCAAGTCCAACTGGTTCTTTGAGGATATGCTCAACCCTGCACTTTATGTGACCTGGGATATGTCCAACCAGATCAGTTCAGACACAGAGAGGGTGATGATCCAGAGATATATTCTCAAGTGTGATACCCAGGCAAAGATAGATGCATTCAACACTAACCTAAAGGGAAGAAATGACATTGACTACAAGGAATTTTTGACATTCATTCTCAATAACAGAATCAATTATACTCTTGATGATGAGATTAAAGACCTCCCTCCAAGAGCAAGAAGATATTATGGTACATTCTCTGTTACCAGAATCACCACAGAAAAAGATGTAGAAGGTAGGACAGTGAAGAGATATGTCCTCAGTAGTCTTGCTTTCACAGACAGTAGAAGTGGATTTGAGAACACAAGAATTCTTTCAGTAGGTGATTTTGTAGAGGTCAACTCAACTCCAACCACAACCAGATATGAGGTTATCTTTGTGGACGCATCTGAAAATAAAATCGGTCTCAAGTGTATTGAAGGAAGTGAAGGTGTGAGAATTGGTGCTGATACCTTGAAGATCAGTGCAAGTCAGGACACCCTGGTTGCAGCAGACATCCCTGTTGGATTTGACGAGAGGGAAGTCATCTTCTTGAAATCCATTGACCCTGATTCCAACATCCCTTCCACCAAGTGGTCTCCGGGTGTTGCTTTCTATACCAATGAACTCACATATGTAGACGACAATGGTAACACCCAGACACTCCAGAAATTCTATCAGAAGAATGTGGTGGACTTTGGTCAGGTACTCCTTTCTTATGCATCAGACTACTATCCTTCAATCAGGGAGGGTATCACTCCTAATGCACCAACCTTGAATTATGCAGGTGGTGAGGGTGACTTCAAAATCATCCAGATAAACACACAACTTACAGAGACCACAGATGCAGCAACTTTCAGAAGTCTTGTTGCAGATAAGGTGAAGGTACAGAGTGAGTTGGATAATATTGCCAATGAGATTTCCCGTCAGAAGGAAGAGATACAGACCACACAATATGTATCCACCAATGAGAAACTCAAGGCACAGGCCACACTCAACACACTCATTGACAACCAGTCTATCCTCACATCCAACTACAACAGTATTGTGAACAACATCAAGGCGAGGTATGAGTCTGGAAATGTGGCAGCGCCTAAATACCGTATTCGTGGATTCTGGGATATTCCTGAATCAAAGGTCAGTCCTTCATCAGGTGAACAGAAGATTATCAAGTTTAAGATCAGATACAGATACTTGAGTGAATATGGTAATGCCAACAAGGAAGAGGAATTCACATATACTTCCGGTAATGCAACCATCACAGGTAGGTTCTCCAACTGGATTGAGACAGAGACCAAGACCAGGGGAAGGGTTAAGACCTCCAGTGGTTGGGAATGGGAGAAGATCGATCCATCAGACCCTGACCAGGTATGTATCAATCAGCTTGACATCCCTATCAATCCAGGTGAGCAGGTAGAGATTCAGGTGAAGTCTGTCAGTGAGGCGGGTTGGCCATCTAATCCAATGGAGTCTGTTTGGTCAGAACCTATTGTGGTTTCTTTCTCTGATTTTGCAGAACTCTTGTCAGATGATATTTCAGAGATAATGGAACAGAACAGGGTTGATGCTGCTGTTGCCAATGTTACAAAGATGTTCAGTAATGTCTCATCTCATATGGCAAGTAGTTTCTACACCAATGACAAGTACTTTGCTCATGGTGCAGAGAACATATCATCTGGTTTCTTGTCACCGGAACAGACACCTATCACTCTTTATGACAAGCTCCAGGATCTCCAGAATCAGATTACTATGATTATTGAGCAGATCAACCAGACAGTGGGTGACATCACAGTGAACCTTCTTGACAATTCTGATGAGCAGAAGATTTACACACTCAATGAAGGAGGTACTACATATATCAATGCCGGTGATTATGTATCTGCAATCAAAAATCTTGATGATGAGCAGAAGAAGGGTGCAATTGTCACAAAGACCTTCTACCTTGAGATTTCTACAGATGCACAGTCTGGTTTGTTCCTTTTAAGTAAACTCACAGGAGACAGACTCACAATGTGTCCTAATACTGTTGTTGATGATGATAAAAAGACAGTTACTTCAGGAGATCCAGAAGGTAATGATTATGCAAACTATGATAATGTCATAACACCTTCCACAACAAGTGGTTCTTATTATTATGAACAGGGTAGATATGACCTTGTACCTATCAATCTTACAAATCCTGAGGTTGTTGATTTCCAGATTGGTTCTCCAAGTATGTATCAATCAGCACAGTGTAGAGGTCAGTTTGTTTATTCCCGTTTCAGGAATATTGGTGACACCTTTGATATGTATGCAAATACTGCTGATGAAAATGATGAAAATCCTAAATTTAAGTGGAATGCTAAATTTAAGGATAGTGAAGTGAATTATGATTTCAAAGAGAGAATTGAAGATGATGAAATTAAGAAAGAATATCAATCTATAACAGGAACTGGAGATGATGAGTTTAAAGATCCTGGTGATGGTTTCGACTATAATGCTTTAGCAGCAATCATCAATAGACTTCCAAAGACCTGGAAGAAAGCAGAAATATCATCTACAAGAACTCTTAATAATACAAAGACTCTTGTCAGGGTTGCAAATTTAGCAGATGCTCCTGTTGCAGCCGGATCTATTGCCAAACTTAATAGTAGGATAAGAACTATTTCAACATCCAATTCATCATTATATACTATTATACCAAAGATTCAGGCAGCATATGGATTTACAGATTTGGGAAGTATTACACCTAATATCAGTGATTTTGATAAAAATCCATATTATGTAACAACCCATAAGATTGGTTATGAAAGTAAAGACAGATTTGCCAAAGGTGAAAATACTTGTAACTCATATTTGTTCTTGAGTCCTGTCAACCATTCTGAAATCCAGGTTGATGGTGACACATTGGAGTCAAGTAAGAAGTTGAAGAGTGGTGAGACCTTGAGAGTTCCTCTTATCTATCAGTTCAGGATGAAAGATTATGATGATAAGATTTTTGGAAAGAATTTAAAAGAAACATCCACAGAAGTAAAGAACACCAAGTATGCCAACATTATTGGTATTGACATCTGGACTGACAGGAATGCCTTGAAACCAAAACAGTATGACATCATTGTCTATTCAACCTATGGTGATGTTATTGAGACTAACACCAACAGAACAAAGACTTCATCAACACAGACCTTGATAAATGTTGGTGGTGAGATAGTTAAGAAGTTGGATAATTTGGCAAAGGACAGCAAGACAGTTTCCATTGAGAAGAACATCTTGACCACAAGAAAGAGTAGATCAATCAAGTGATAAAATGAGGGATTTTTTAAGGAAACCCCCATTTTCTTTTTCCATAAATAATATAAGAAAACAATCTATAAAAGAAATATGAAAAAGAATTACAATTACAATTATGTAAACAGAGTGAATGCAAAACCTGCAATTGATTTTGCTGGTCTTGAACTTGCTTCTTGTAAATCAAGTGTGTTGAAGAATGCCGCCATCATCAATGGTAGATTGTGGCACACTACTGACACCAATGAGTTCTATTATGACTGGGCTGGTAAGAGAGCAAAGTTGAATGTATCTGGTGATAGTGCAGCAGTAACCGCAGAGATTAATAAACTCAAGGCAGATGTTGCAAAGTTGAATCCAGAGAAGTTGGATCAGGTTGAGGCAAAGGTCAATACTGCTGTTTCAAAGGTTAATACATTGTCCACAAAGGTTAACAATGCTGTTTCACAGGCGCATGCTGCATCACAGGCCGCTCAGGATGCTGCTGACCAGGTTGCTGGTAAGGTAGATGCTTCTGACTTGGCCGCAGTCGCAACAAGTGGAAAGTACAGTGATTTGAAGAATAAACCTACTATTCCTTCAAAGACTAGTCAGCTTACTAATGATTCTGGTTTCCTTACAGAACACCAGTCATTGACAGCATATGCAAAGAAGACTGATCTCAACAGTTATGCAAAGAAGACTGAAATCCCAGATGTTTCTAATCTTGCAACAAAGAGTGAGATTCCTGATGTAAGTGATTTGGCAAAGAAGAGTGAAATTCCAGATGTTTCTAATCTTGCAACAAAGAGTGAGATTCCTGATGTCTCTGGTTTTGCAACAAAGAGTGAGATTCCTTCAGTTGAGGGTCTTGCATCAGAGTCTTGGGTAGAAGGTAAGGGTTATCTTACTTCACACCAGGATATCTCCGGTAAGGCAGATAAGAGTGAACTTCCTTCAAAGGTAAGTGACCTCACCAATGATGCCGGTTACATCACAGCAAATGATCTTCCTGATTATTTGACAGACAGTGACCTTCCTGATGTCACAGAAGGTTCATTCCCAAGTGGTGCAGATGTTGAAGATGCAAGCGCAAGCGCAGATGGTCTTGCAACAGTACAGGATGTAATGGATTATGTCCGTGCTTATGTTGAAAAAAAAAAGGATGAGTTAGGACCTGATGGTTCAGATGTTCCTGAAGCAATCCCTTATCTTTACACCAATGGTTATAGATTAGGTGATACTGCAACTGAATTGACAGATCCTGTTAATTCATATGAGATTACCCTTGATGAAAATGGAGAGTTTGTAATAGAACTCCTTCACAAAGATGAGGAAGCAGGTGTTTATGTAGATGGTGATCCAGATAGTACATATCTTGGTGAATACTTCAAAGTAATATTACCAAGTGCCTATGACATCAAACTTTATATGTGGGATCCAAGTACTAATGATTATAAGGCAACAGACACAAGTTCTGCCGACCCTGCATATGAGTTGGTTCCACACATTGAAACTCCAGAGACAACTGTTTATTATTACAAGTCAACAATAGAAGGATTCTTCATTGATAACTGTAATGTTGTTGAAGACTTCATAGGTGCATATGGACACTTGCTTAAAGCAGTTATAACAAAGAAATAATAAAAAAAACAATAACAATACAAAATGGGAAAATTATATACACTTGGTTCTCCAATATCAAATACATATAGTGTAAGTAAGAATGCGCCATTGGATGATAGACTTACTGTCAGATATATTGCTGATCTTACAGATGGTGAAAATGGCGGTATTGCTGCACTTGTGTATAAAGGTATGATTGTATATGTACAAGAAGATAATTCTTTGTATGTATATATAGGTGCATCAAATTCAACTTGGAAGAATAAGAAGACAGGTGCTCCAATGAATGGTGGTCTTGCATCAAACTGGGTGAAGATTGATTCATTTGTTGAGCCTGAATCATTCCTTAAGTACTACCAGGAAAAACTTGGAGCAAAGATTCTTGATTCAACAGATGAATTCTCCACAATTGAAAATCCATTTGATGGACAGTTTGTATATGTAAGAGATGGTTCTGAAGCATCAGAAGATGAATCAGGATTGTACATTTATGATGGTGGTATATGGACAAGGATACTTACCGGTTCTGGTGAAGTCATTGGTGATTTTGTAAGAAGAGAAGAACTTGCAGATTATCTTAAGAAAGATGAACTTCCTGATTTCTTGACAGACAGTGACCTTGATGGTTATGTAAAGGTAGAAGACCTTGAAGGTTATCTTACAGCAGAGGATATTGCAGATCTTGCAAAGAAGTCTGACCTTGATGGTTATGTAAAGACAGAAGATGCACTTGAGTATCTTACATCAAGTGATCTCAGTGACTATGCAACCAAGAGTTATGTTGACAAGAAGATTGAAGATCTTGTTGGCGGAGCTCCTGAAACCCTTGATACATTGAAGGAGATTGCAGAGGCACTTGAAGACAATGCTACAATGGCACAGGTTGCAGAAGCCATCTCAACCAAGGCAAATGCAGCAGATGTATATACCAAAGATCAGGTAGATGCAAAGGTAGCAGAGGTAGATGCAAAGGTTGATGCTATTCCAGAAGAAGGTTCATTCCCAGAGATTGGAGGTAGTGAAGCAGAATTCACTCCTGGTCTTGCAACAGTTGAGGGAGTTATTGACTATGTAGCAGATGCAATCACAGATGCTGCTCCCGATTTGAGTGACTATGCAAAGAAGGAAGATCTCCCAGTTGTTCCTACAAAGGTCAGTGAACTTGAGAATGATGTTCCTTACCTCACAGAACACCAGGATTTGAGTGACTATGCAAAGTATGTTGATCTCATTGATTTCTTGACAGGTAGTGACCTTGATGACTATGTGAAGACAGAAGTTCTTGATGGTTATCTCACTCCTGAAGATATCGCAGACCTTGCATCCAAGTCAGACCTTGATGGTTATGTAAGAGTTGATGATGCAGTTGAGTTCTTGACAGCAAGTGACCTTGACATCTATGCAAAGAAGGAAGATGTCTATACCAAGGCAGAGGTTGATGCAAAGATTGATGAACTTCCTGATGAGGGTACATTCCCAGAGATTGGAGGTAGTGAAGCAGAATTCACCCCTGGTCTTGCAACAGTTGAGGGAGTTATTGATTATGTGGCAGATGTAATCTCAGAAGCAGCACCAGACCTCACCCCTTATGCAACCAAGGAAGAAATTCCTACAAAGGTCAGCGAACTTGAGAATGATGTTCCTTACCTCACAGAGCACCAGGATTTGAGTGCTTATGCGGAAAAGGATTATGTTGATGTTGCTATTGGTAGTCTTGATATTCCTGAACATTCAGAGGTATTGACAACAGATGGAACTGTTCCAACATCAAGAAGTGGTATATCTATTTCAAGTGATACTGATAATGCTTTCATTGAAGAGGTCTATGTTGATGATTATCTCCATGCTGGTGTATATTATACAAGTAAGGGTATCAACAGTTCAAAGGATAATGGCGGAAGTGAACTTGAAGGTATAGATTACATTACATTATCTAATGGTGATTCTTGGATAAGGTTTGACAATAGAAGTACAATAACACTTTATATTCGTGATGATTCACTTGGATTCAATGCTGAAAATATTGTGGGTATCATTAATAGCGATGGTACTGAGACTATAAATCCTTATGCAGGTTATCCATATACAGAATCCCCTATTAGCTTAACTCTTGGTGGTAATACCTATATCAAGTTTAATAAAGATATTTATTTCACAGGAATGACTGAAGTAAGGAATGGTGATTCTACTGAATATATCTTTGGTCAGACAGGTAGTAACTATGAAGACCTTGACATCTATTCAGTAAATGTTCTTCCTACAGTGAATGCTTATGTTGACGGTGTATCTACCAGAGTTTTGACTGAAGGTGACAAGATTGAACTCAGTAACAGGATCGAAAGTCAGGCAATTGAACCTATTTCAACACAGGAAATACTGAACTTATTTTAATAGAAAAATAAAAACGATATTATATAATGAGCGACACTAACAAATATTTGGATTATGAAGGTTTGAGAACTTACCATGATGAATTGGTGAGCAGATTGGCAGACCTTGAATATGACCCTTCAAGATTGTTTGATGAGAAGATAGATCTTTTCGATAAGCAGAAGTGGGGTTCAGATAAGTATGGAAGAGTTGCAGGACTCAAGGAAGGTTTGATGATTACTGTTGGTAACCAAATCTGGCAACTCGTAGATCCAGTCACATTCAATACCGTTCTTTCAAGAGTTCAGCCTGCATCAGAAAAGGCATTGATACCTACTGAAGATCTTGGATGGAAGGTCATTGGTAATAATGTTGACTTTGACATTGCAAATCATGTCTTACATTTGACTAAGTAATTTGTGATTTGGAAAATAGGTAAAAGTGGTCTAGAGATACCTCTAGACCACTTTTTTAATAATATCATAAATATCTTGTAGGTTTTATTTTTAGAAGATAATTAGATGATAGTTATAGCATTAACATCCTGGACAAAAAGGATAGGAAATGTCAAAAAGGTTGTTGAGAGTATAATGAGTAATACCCTACAACCAGACAGGGTGTATCTTAATTTGAGTAAGACAGAATTTACTGGGATTGAACTTCCAAAAGACCTGGTGGATTACTTCAACTCTGATGAGAGACTTGTGATAAACTGGGTGGAAGGACCCAACACAAAGGCAATGAAGAAAGTGTTTCCTATATTGAAATATCTCCAGGATGATGATATAATCATTGATGCTGATGATGACATTCTCTTCCCAAAGGATTTGATTGAAAGTAGGGTTAGGGATTTTGAGAGATATGGCAAACAATACAGTATCTCATCCAACCAGCACAGAAGTGTAGGGTTTGATGGAAAAATGAAAGTTGTCTCTGCCACATCCTTATTCACCAAGAGGATGTTCAACAACTGGAAGAGGTTTGTGACACCTACAATCCTTGCAACCAATAATGATGACAGGACATACCTTCATCTCCTTTGGTTGAATGGGTATCTCAATAAACCTTGTAGTAAGTGGAGTGTGCATGAACTTCTGAAGGATTATGGGATGGTCCTGGAAGAACCAATGGGGAAAGCAGGTATCATAAAGACTGGAAGAATTTATGACAGGATTGCACAGAATGAGTTCAGTAAGATTTCAGGAAGAACAATATTGAATGCTTTTAGTTTTTGGAGATGATTAAAACAATAGAAGAATTAAGAAAGAATAGTTTGGTAGTTTGTGCTATGACCAGTTGGAAGAAGAGAATATCCAACTGTCATTATGCTATTACAAAACTCCTTAACCAGACAGAAAAGCCAGACAGGGTTTATCTCACCCTGTCATCTGATGAGTTTCCCAAAAAGGAAAAAGAATTACCTAAAGATTTAGTAGAACTTTCCAAGATGAATGATGCCTTCATAATCAACTGGGTTAAGGAAAATACTAAATCTATGAAAAAGGTATTACCTGTATTACAGTATCTTAATGATGATGATATCATTATTAATTGTGATGATGATATGGATTTTCCAGAAGATTTTATTGAATGTAGATTAAATGAATTCATAGATAATGGTGCAGTTAATCCTATATCTGGTTCAAATATGTCTTGGCATTATGAAACATTTGGTTCATTTAAAACTTGGATTATTGTATGTACAAGTATTTTTCAAAAAAAGATGTTTAATGGATGGGAAAAAATAGTTGATGATGAATTAATTTCAACATACAATGATGATGTCTTATATACTTTATTATTCTTAATGAATGGATATAAAATTATTCCTACAAAAATATTAACAACAATGGATAATCCTGATTTAAGGAGAATTAAAAGTATAAATGAAAATGATGCAATGGGAAAAATGGGTATATGTAAACCAGATGATTTTGTTTTTTCATTATTTTCACAGAAATTCTTTAAGGTATTTAATTATCCATATAATGATCTTGCAAAAAGAAATGCAATAATACAAACCCTTTGGACTAAACCATTAATATTAAAGCATAAAGATAAGTTAAAACAAAATATGATTATGGCATATGCCAGTGCCATATCAATAAAGAAACAAGGTTATTACCTTAAATTATATACAGATAAGATAGGATATGATTTAGTAAAAGATTTTCCATATGATGAAGTTATTGTATTAGATAATCTTGATGATTTAAATCCAAGTTTGTTTGCCACTATAAAATTTTTGGCATTAGAAAGAGAACCATTGGATGTAGTTCATCTTGATTATGACATTGTATTATCAAAGCCTTGTATTGATTTTAAAGGAAAAGATGTACTGACACAAAATGAAGAAAATTATGCATCTTATGGAAAAAAAGAAAAACAATTTTTATATGCAAATAAGGTTCCAAAATTAATTAGTAAATATGGTTTGAGTAATAATCCATATTGCTTTGGTGTAATTGGGTTTAATAATCAACAATTAAAAGATATTTTTATAGAGAATTACAAAGAAGCAATGAATCTTTATAGAAATGTACAAATACCATCAAATTTAACATTGGATTTTTTATTTGAACAGGCATTTTTACCAAAGGTTGTTGAATATCATAAATTTAAACCAGGATTCATTACATCTGATTTTAAAAAGAATTTCATTCCACTTTCTGGAGGGGGGACTTATTTCAGTGATAGTAATATAGGATATACTCATTATTGGGGAGATACAAAGTATAGGAGTTGTATTCAAGAAAGTTTTTTACAACAATTATCTGATGATGATAAATCCATAATAGAAAGAAATTTAGAATCAACAAGTGCAGCGATTGGTTTAGTACAAATAAATACAACATATCAAAGAAAGCCATTATCACAGAGTGAAGCTATTAAGAGACTGAAGAGAGATATACTTGCTGGTAAGATCGTAAAAGTCCGCACTGCTGGTGGGTTTATTTGGAAAAAAATAAAGTAATATGGAAGACATTAAAGTAGCCATAGTGGCAATAGCAAGATTAGAAAATGACTATATTAATGAATGGATAGGTCACCATCTTAATATAGGAGTTAATCATATATATGTGTATGATAACTCATCTTCAGAAGAGGAGAAACTTCAGTACAGGGTGTATGACAAATACTTCAACAAGGTAACCATTATTCCTGCATATGATAAAGTACAATATCAGATGCCGGCATATAAGGATGCATATAATAAGTATGGAAACTTATATGACTACTTGATCTATATTGATATAGATGAATTCATAATGCTCCAGAAAGATAAAACCATTAATGACTTTGTAAAAAGACTTCCAAATGATTGTGAGTGTTATAGGATGAACTGGGTAATTTATGGTGATAATGAAATCATAAATCGAGATGTGTCTTCAAGTGTTGTTAAAGATTTTTCAAAACCATTGGTCAATAATAAAAGAGAAACAACAACAAAGTCAATTATAAAGGGTGGGTTGAAAAACATTGATTTCATTTCTGTTCATTATGCCATAAGGAATGTAAATGGTGTTAAATCAAACCTGAATACATATTTTGGTGATATGATAAACATTACCAATGATTTACCTATTGGGGAAAAATCTTTGAATATACATAGAAAAGATCATACTTATATAAAGCTCAACCATTATATCACAAAAAGTATCTGTGAATTCATAAGTCAGAAGATGAGAAGACCAGATGCTGCCTGGAATTATGAAAGGAATATAGATAAAGATTTTTTTCAATATAATAAAAAGACACAAGAAAAAATAGATGTATATAACCAGTCACAGAATACAATAAAATATTATTACTATTCTCCAAAGAAATATGAGAAGTCTCATCCTTTTGAGAATGGTGGTGACTATTATAATAAGATACTTGTCAACAAGTTGTATTATTGTATATGTAAACCAATGATGTCAGATATTGATATTGCTTTCTGTGGTTCTATCCTTGGACACAAATCAATTAAAGATGCAAAATATATTGTTGGTTGTGGTCTACAGGATAGTAGTGAACCTGTCAATAAAAATGAGAATGCTTATGTTGCTGTCAGGGGAAAGATGACAAAGCAGAGACTTATAAACAATGGTATAAGACTCAAAGACAATATCAAATTTGTGGATCCCGGATTGTTGGTTTCAAAGATATATGATTTTGGTGATGTACAAAAAAAATATAAAATTGGAATCATACCTCATTATGTTGATGAAGACAATGTGAGAAAAATATATGGTGACAAGTATAATATCATTTCTATGAAAACTAGTGATGTTCAGAGTATTTGTAGAAAGATTAAAGAGTGTGAGATTATTTTATCATCAAGTTTACATGGAATTATATTCTCTCATTCACTTGGTGTGCCTGCCTATCATATAGAAATGAGAAAATTAAGGGAGGGTGACAATTTTAAGTTCAAGGATTATTACACTTGTTATAATTCAGAATTACATTATGAGAATTTCAAGTGTATTAATTCCATTATACCATTTGAAAGGATTTTAGAGTATGATAGGAATAATAGGACTAAATGTAATCCATCCAGAAAAGATATTTTGATAAAGCAGCAGGAATTCCTTTCAATATTACCATACAAGAAGTATTTGAATAAAAAATTCATTGTACATCAAGATATCAATGTATGTTTCACATCACATAAATCCAGGATAAACAAAATCAAAAGGTTCATAGATACTTTACTTAATCAAACAATACCTGTTAATGTTTATCTTACATTAAGTAGTGATGAGTTCCCAGGTAAAGAAAATGAATTACCGGAATA
>AUXO017637190.1_pt1 | contig 15357 bp, 11 predicted proteins | sample 768731 | NCBI WGS metagenome assembly AUXO01 (sample SAMN02715735, study PRJNA202380) | gut metagenome | biome: sheep rumen | host: Ovis aries | place: New Zealand: Palmerston North
CTTCTGATTTCCGTACCAAAGGCTCACGTTTTTTCCTCCATGCCTCTTCATCGAAATCGGAATCTGATTTTTCGCAAGGACATTGATTGCCTCCGCCGTAAGCGATATGTTCCCATACAGTGCGATCATGTTCGTTTGCACAGGCCGGATTCTCGTAACGCTTCCCTCACAGTCCTTGTACAGAAGATGCTCGTTCTGCTTTGAGATTTGCCCATGGTTCGTAAAAATGTAGAGATTGCCCATTCCGCCTCCTCAGGAAAAATATTTGTATCTTCTAAAGCACACATGCTCAAAGACATACTGCCGCTTCACAATCTCGCCTTCCCTTGACTCCTGTGCGACCCGCTTGGTGACTGCATGAACCGGAATAAGATTTTTCTTGAGCGCATAGTCCACAATCATAAAGGTTGATCCAAACTCCCCCTGCACAATAAGAACGTCATTTTGATTTGCCGAAGAAAGCCATTCGGTGACATCGAGAATTAATCCCATATCAAGGTCCTGTGTTGCCGGAATCTGCCCCCATTTTTTTGAAAGCTCCTCCGACGGATATACGATTTCCTCCACGTTGAATTTTTCCCTTAGCTCCGTAAGCTGATTTTGGGTGAGCGTGTGGTTTAAAAGACAGAATGATTTTTTCATATATTTACTCCTATGGGGCACTCTAAAAAAACTTCAGTTATTAGAAATGAGGTTTTCGATATGCCCCTATATTATTAAGAGAAACTCCCTAAAGGTTAATTGACTTTTTCCTGTATTATTGCTTCCGTAAATGAATATTCCATAATAGTTCTAGTTCCATTATAATCTAAATCCCGTTTATCTTTCTATACAAATCAATGCAGTGTGTATCTGTCATACCAGAAATCTGGTCGGTTATTAACAATAATGTAAAGTACACATTTTCCGCAGTCAAACTTATTGATTTATAATCTTTCGCTCTTGTCCGCTGCAAAAATATAATCAGATATTCTTCTGATATTAACGATGCAATCCTGTCGTCAAAACACAGGCAACCATTTCTAATTTGAAGCAGGCCATCTTCAAAAAAAGAAATCAGATTGCTTAGCACCTTTTTTCCAGTTATCTCTTTTTCGATGATTTCTTTGTCATTTATCAGCTTTTCTTTTGCGAAGGCTTTTAGGCAACGCCTTAAATATTTGGCAGACGAATTCAAGAGCAATTCCTTATTAAAGTTTCCTTCCATTATAGATTCATAATTATCGTCAAATGTATTAACAACTGCAGGAATCAATATCTTGTGCATCCTGTTTCTGAATGCTTGTATACGTTTTCCATTAGTTAGATATGAAGAATCATTTTCCAGTTCATCAATGTAATCAACAATATTCTGTATATTGGCATCGTTCAGAACAATTGAACTTTCATTGACACCTTCCTTATTCTTTCCTTTATTGAACAAATCAAAAAAATTGCGCAAATCATGAATGGAAAAAAGATGTTTTTTCATTCCGTCTTCAATATCTCCAGTTGTATAAGCAATATCGTCAGCTGCCTCCAGCAGATATGTTAGGGGATGTCTTTTTATTTCTTTATTTTCCAAAAGACCAGTTTTTGCGGCGACTTCAAAAGCCTCTTTTTCTTCCGCATAGAAAAAACCGAATTTGTGTGTTCTGATATCTTCTTGTTTATGCTGATTTCCAATATTTGAAGAGACTGGATACTTCATAACACAAGCAAGCAAAGGTACTGTCAGGTGATAGCCATACAAATCATTCAAGCATTGAAGATGGGTTAAGATTCTAAAAGTCTGAGAATTACCTTCGTAGAATATAAAATCTGTAACAAATTGATTTTGAATATTCTCCATATATTTCACTGAATTACATACTGAATTTGTTTTTATTATTCGTTGTATTTCTTCTTGGATATAAGATTCCCCAGCATGACCAAATGGCGGATTTCCTAAATCATGGGCAAGACCAGCACATTCCAGTATTCGCGGAATTGAACTTAAATACTCTTCCTTCCATTCTTCTGCATGATTTTCTTTCAACTTCTGGCATAGGCATATACCCAGGGTCCTTGCAATTGTCGCAACCTCAAGCGAATGCGTAAGTCGTGTCCTCACAAAATCACTGGAATCCAAAGGAAAAAGTTGTGCCTTATCTTGCAGTCTTCTGAAAGGTGCACTGAAAACAATTTTGTAATAATCTTTATCAAACGGAGTTCTTCCGTCAAATGTAGGATTTTTATTTTTGCGCTCTGCAAGGGTTTCTGTTGATAATAATATATTCCAATTTAGTCTCATAGGCTTACTCTTATATTTAACAGATTATCTTATAACAACTCCTAAAAACTGTGGTTAATTATTTAGATAAGTGTTCAAATCCAAAATAAATTTTATAACGAATTCTCTACATTCACACGCGACAGAATAACTCAAATAACGCGTATGCGCAGGAGGATTTCTGAATTTTTCCCTCGTTTTACAATTTATACTATTTTCAAAGAATTTCTTATTAAAAGCCTTAATACCTGATTCATTTAATACTACTGTTGACAACTTTAATTTTAATATTTTTGCTAATTCATCATTTTCGTCATAGTCGGAACCTATATTTCTAAATAGCCGCAACAATTCACCTAGCATAAACTCCGATTCACCTTTTTTATAGGACTTTCGATATGAATTAATTAATATATTCCATTTTTCTTCATATTTTTTTGTGTTTTCTAATTTTATAATACTCTCGTTGTAAAGACTTTCAATTAATTCTATACCAAGACTATTTAATAGTGGATAAGATATCTTGTTATTTAATTCTACTTCAATTATTCTAAAAAATGCTAAAGAAAGCATTCCTGCATCTTTCCATCCATAATCCTCTTCTTGCGATTTCGAGAATTGCCATTCAGCTGATGCAAAAGCAAGTCTCCCTTTTTCTGAAAGGCAATTGTAAACCTTTTCTGTATTGATTTTTGTTAAAAAAGAGTCATTTGTTATTAACGGAAGATATTTATCGCACAAAGAATCATTTTGATTATCTAAAAGTTTCTGCATACAATAGGAAGTTATAATCTCAATTACATTTTGATTGTTTTTATTAAAACCATCTTCTATTACACTTAAGTAAGTTGTAACAGTTAAACATGCCAAACTTGATTCGTGGCACCTAAATAAAAAAAGAATATATTCCTTCAAATAAAAAAACTCTGTGTCTTCTTCAATTTTATAAGCACAATTGTTATTAAATATGTCTGTACATAAAGAAATTAATTTTTCCTTTCTTTCATTTAAAGAATTATTTTCTGATATTTTTTCAAAATCTTCTGAATAAATACTTAAAATATTTTCCAAAAAATGTATTCGATTGTTCAATTTAACACTTTCTATAATCTCTGTGTTCACAGTTTTATATGTATTAATATCATCATAGATTCCAATAAGCTCATCACATACACTGAATATTAAATTAAGAACTTTATATGAATAACAATTTGAATCAATGGGTTTATCAAAAATGCTGTTAATTTCTGACATTTCGTGCTTAAAATCTTCGATAGAAAGATTTGCATCACAATTATTCAACAACAATTCCATTTGACAATATCTCAGATGCCAATAATCAAAGAAGCCTACATTCGATTTATCAATTAAAGATATAAAATCTTCCGTTTTTCCTATAAGCGACAGAATTTCCATTCTTAGCCAAACAGAAGGGTTGTAATCAATATTTCCTAATTTTATCTTATCCAATTCCTTTATTGCATCTGGATAATTTCCATTCATGAAGTTTTCATATCCATTAAGAATAAGAATTTTATCTGAATTCTCATCAGATTTAAATTGATATGCCATTAAAATCTTAGCAGCTTTGTTTAATTGATTCTTTTTTAACGCAGTAAAAAAATGTGCTTTTAACTCTATTGGAGTTAGTTCTTTGACATTACAGGGAATACCACCAGATTGCTCTGCATCAACTTTTGCCATATACCAACAGATGTTTTTCTCACATTCATTATTTCTAAAACATAAGTTAAGTATTAGCTTAATTTTCTGCAATATAATGCTACTATTACTACCTTTCATTTTTAATCTTGCAAGGCAGATTAAGATGACATAAAAATACGAATAATTTTCTTGATTTCCAAATAAATCTATCGAACATTCAATTTCTGAAGGCATTATTGGATATTTAAATTGAGAAAAAATGAAGTCATGAAATGAACAATCGTCAAGTGTAAAAGGAGCGGTACTTGAAATATATTTATTCATTTTTATCTCTAAATCTGATATTTCTTTTTTCTGTCTTTTTGATAAAAATGAATACTTATCACAAAAATAATTTACATATTTCTCATTATCAATAAATTGATATATTCGATCTTTACTGCTCATTTGCATACTCCTATTTTCATAAAACAATCAAATCAATTTAAAAGCCAATTCTGTCCAAAGCTCTTTATCCAACTTGGCTATCTCTTCAGCTGATTTCCATTCCATGTTTTTTAACTCAGATGCAGCGACCGGAACATATCCCTCTTTGCACCCAGCAACAAAAACAATCCCAAGATGTACCAGACCTACTTCAGATTCTACCTCATTAATTATACCACAATATTTTAAATCAATGAATTTTTTTTCAAAGTTATTTAATTCCTCGCTCAACTCCCGATACATACCAACTTCAATAGTTTTTGCTACATCATTCTGATCATCACTTTTGTCAACATGTCCACCAACCCCAGCTGAATATTTACCGTGCAATCTTGTTTCTGCCCCATGTCTCTGATAACAAGCAAATAAACCATTTTCATTTTTCAATAAAATATATGGAATTAATTGTTTATATTTTACATCTTTTTCCGCAACAGAGCGTTCAATCCAACATATATCTGAGTTGCTTATTAAATCAAAAATATTTTCTTTACTAACTATAGTTTTGGCAAAGATTCTTGATGGCAATTTTTTGATTTCAACGCACAAAATTTTCATATCTATTCTCCAAATATCTCAGTAAATAATTCAAGCATTTCATCTTCATATAAATGCATCAGTTTTTCCCTTGTCTTTTCATCACAAAAAGCAATGCACAAAGAATTCCTAATTAAAACAACACAATCCCAAAGTGAGAGACCAGGACACATTTCTGCGGCTTTTATAAATTCATTTGATAAATTTGTCAATGAAATTCCACAATCATCAGTATTTATGGTGACCCGCAACCCTTCATGCATATAATTCAGCAAAGGATACTCTCCTCTTTCATAACCAATTATCTGATAGTTACTTGAGGGGCACATTTCTATGCCAATTTTCTTATCAACGAATCTTTCGAATAATTCCTTGTTATCAAGCAGTTTTAGCCCGTGACCAATTCTGTCTGTATTCAAGTAATAGACAGCTTCCCAAATGCTATCTACAGTATCGGTTTCTCCGGCATGGATTGTCACTCTTGCACACCGTTTTAACAAAGGCATGAAAAAGGTTCTTAGTTCACTTGGACGTCTGCGTACTTCATCTCCTGCAACATCAACACCTACAAACTTCTTCTTAAACTTTGGATTAGTGTCATAAAGTCTACAGTAATCTGCAATTGCATTCTCTATCCTTTCATCAGCAGCCTGACGACTTATAATATAAATAAGCCGATAATCAAAGCAATTTGAATATTTATCCAGTGTGTTGATAATGCACATAACCACATCATCAATTGACATTTCAAGCTTCGTGTAATTATATGGAGAACATCTTATTTCTACATATTTGATATTTTCTTTTAAAAGATGGCAGGCGTATATATCTAATGTAGCCTTGAGAGTCTCTTTTAGTAAAAGAATATTACTTCCTTGATAATCTCCTAAAGCTTGATATGGATTTATCCCAATGCCTTTGAAGTTATTCTTTACATTTTTATATATTTCATATTCTAATTCTTTTGGGTTATTCTGATACTTTAGAATTTTTTGAATATTATCATAGAAATTCACAGAACTTTGTTTTTCTAAATTTGGTTTATAGTTCTTAGCTTTTAATGCGACTTCGACCAATTCTTCAGGAAGCAACAGACCTCCGATATGAGAATGCAACTCCGCTTTAGGCAAATGCTGAATTATCCACAAATCTTTTTCTTTGCATTTTCCCAATTTATATTCTTTTAGTTTATCCAAAATTTTTTGCGGAAGATAATAGAGTTTTCTGAAAATCTCTCTGTCCTTTCTAGGATTTTTTACCATTCCATAAAAATTTCCGTACAGATGAATTGCCTGTTTGTTTCTTATTTCCAATTCGTTTAATAAATGATAATTTGCAGTAGAATCATAGATTTCAAAATTTTTCTCTGATTCTTTTGCATCCAATTTTGATTCAAAAGTAAAATTCTTGGAACAAATTTCATTGTCTGTAGAGATATAAAGACTTGAAGGAACTTCTTTTTGAATCATCAACGGTATATTTGTGTTGTTTTTTATATGAAGAAAATAATCACAGCCAAAAGTGCGTGCCGCCTCTTGCATGTCTCCATACATTGTTCCTTCTACAGAAGATAAGTACAATTTTTCAGAAGTCTCTCTAGCTTTTAATACAACATTGTATAAAAGAGATTTATATGTCTTCAAATCTTCTTCTGTATCTAGCCCAGATAACAGGTTGCATCTGAATATCTTGACTCTACAATTACTTGTTTTGCAAAAATCCTTGAGTTCCCTAAAGCCGTGTTTGTTTACAGTTATTATCCAACATTCATCTACAGGATTCAAATTATGTTTTTTTCTGAATTCGTAAAATTCATCTGGAATCACTGAAAAAACATCTGAGGACGCATTTATCAATGAGAGTAACTGCTCTACATTTTTTGTAGAGTTTATAACAGTTGTCACAAGTATATTCATAATTTTATCCACACTATCTGTACATATATGTCAGTTTAGAATCCTCAAAGGCATTCCTTCCTTCTTTTACCGAATTATATTGAATATCTATTTCGTCAATGATTTTCTGAAGAACTCCACCATCAACATTTACCAAGGAAGTCTTGGCAAGATTTATATACTCTTCAGCCTTATCATTATATTCTTTATTGTCTACTTTCAAACAGCAGAATGCGGCATATTTGTATATCATTTCCCATGGATGATTATTCTTGTTCGTAATTTTTTTTATGCCTTCAACTTTTGAAAGAAGTTCCTTCAAGAGATTCGGAGAATTGTCCTTCATATCATCAACATAGAAAACATATAAAGCCTTCATGTATACATATAATTTGAACATTGAAGAAATGTCATCAATTGATAGAATGTCTAGCAGCTGCTCCTTTAATGTCTCCTGTCCTAAATATTCTTTTACATATTTCTTATACTCATCAAAATTCCCCTGTTCGATCAGCATATGTAAGTAATAGGACATTGTACGAGTTCTATTAAAACTGTCATCACCGTAACACTCAAATGCTTTTAAGAAGTTTTTAGTGGCATTTTCATAGTCTTCAATAAATGAATAGCACTGTCCAAGTTGACTGTATGAGCATCCCTGATGAATATATTTTGTCTCGGAAGGATTTATTTCTTCCTTTATTGTATGCAGCAATTCTTCATATCCACAAGTCTTTTTTGTAATTTCGATGGCTTCTTCAAATTTAAGAGAATCGCATAGTTTAACAGAATACATATTTTGCAATTCTGTAAAATCTTCCACATTTACGTAACGAGAATAATTTCGACATTTTTGAAAGGCTTCTTCAGAAGCGACAGGATCGCCTTCATGATTACAAATAGCCATTTCGGATTTGTATAATTTATAAAGTAATCCATATTTTTCTGATTCATTGTTTGATTTAGCACAAAATTGTTCTGTTTTTGACTTTAAGAAATTAAAAATATACCTAGCCTCATCTGCTTTAATCTCAGACGCACTCAATTCGTTTTCCAATGATTCGATTGATTTTTCGATATAGGAAAAATCCTTATCATCATTTGAAAACAAGACATTCTTTTTAATATCATCAAACCATAGAGCATCGTATACTTTAGCACTTTTTTCATTCGTACTGGATATAAGGTACATCTCTTTTAGTGATTTATAATAATCTTTAGAGACAAATGATTTGTATATTTCTCTATATTTTTGATCGAAATCATTATATGACCATACATAAACTCTTTGAGGTGCATATTGCTGGCATTTTTGCCATAACTGTTCAATACCTGCATCGGCCTGATTACAATGCTCCAGGACAGAAGAATAAAGGCTGCAAATAATATCTGATAAATATAAGAATCCTTGATAGAAATTTATATCAGAATTTTCTTTATAATAAATAGGATCCACCCGTATGTCATCAAAATACAAATCTTTTCGATTGCTATTCTGAATCATGGAAATAAGGGCCGCCCGATAACTGCTGAGTGTTGTCGCTTTAAATGTTGATTCATATTTGTCATGTTTTTCGTGACCAGTCTGAAGGGCTTCCTTTCCTCCATCATCATTCACTTTAAATACCTTTGTTGCTAAAGTTAACCTAACGTGATTGTCATCTTTATTTTGAAATCTAAAATTGTAAAACAACAAATTCTCTATTGCCCGATACGCCATGTGCTCATATCTGTTGCTGGAAATATCATCATTAAGTAAATTGCTCAACTCGTTTGCAGAATTCAATTTATCAAGGCCATTCCCCTCAAAATAATTAATTCCCTTTTTATCCCCTACAAGAGCATGCAAGTAATATTTTCCTTTTGGTGCATTAGCAGACCATTTGCCTGTTCCATTAAGAAATTCTGGCAGTGAAGCAATTATTGCATTTTTTACTCTAGTAGCACTCTCTGGATTTATTACTTGATTGTCACACCAATTATAATGGAGGTCTTGAGGATATTTGCATCCTTTCTTAGAACAAATCTCCCTAAAAAAGTTTTGAAGCCGTTCCAGTTCTTTTTTTCTCGCATCGTCATCTTTACATTGAAAAACCACACCTCCAATGTACATACAATTTGCCGATGGTTTTAAATTTTCAAAACGTCCGCCTTCATCCAATGCTATTGTTATCATAAAATCTTTCCTCCTCGTTTATCAAATATTAAAATTTGATTTTTTTTGTATATAAAATAGACAAAAGCTCTTTGATAAGTCCTCTTATCTCTTCTGGAGATTCTGTTGGATATATAGCAATTTTATCTTCAGAAGCAGAGTGATATGATACTTTTTTACCACCATGGGCAGCATTATTGCGATTTTTTGTTTTTACTTTTAGTTTCTCACCAAAAGATTCTATTAATCTAAATTCTTCTTCCTCTATTAATCCAAATTTTTCTTGCATAAACAACATAAACTTTGGAATTGATCTTATTTCAACACAGAGAAAGCTCAAAGGCCCCAATTCGCATGCATCCTTAAATCCCTGATAATTGTAGTAATACTTAACATCATTTAAATATAATTTCGTATTTAAAACTTCTTCTACATTTTTTTCAAGGATTTCTTCTCTGTATGGAATCCAAAGGAAAGTATTTATAAAATCTTCAAGAGTCTTATAGTACATAATAGATACACAACTATAATCAAATTCCTGTTTCTCAGCCATTTTATTGATGTATAAATCATATAAGTATTCCGCAGATGACAATCCAGATAGTAAAGTTGGATAATCTTTTAACTTTTCAATATAAGCCTTAAAGTCATCATTTACCCTATTGCAATAATAGTCGTAATCTTTTTGACTTTTGCTTGTTGAAAGATTTACAAGTTCAAAACTTTTATATTTGTTCACAGTTTCTGATATTCTAGAAAAAGACTTTCGAAGTTTTTCCCATAAATCTATCCCAAAATTTTTTGTGATATACCCCTGAAAGGTAATAAATTTATTTTGGTTAACAACCTTACTATTTAATATATCTATGTATTCGTTTGATAGTTTATCATCTTCAATTAAAACTACATAAAGATTTTTTGTTGAACATGTTCTCTCAATCATTTGTTTTTTAACCCATTTTTGTTGCTTACAATAATCAACAAAACGTTCCTGTGAAATTAAATGAACATAAATTTTATCTTTCTTTATAAATAACGATTTACCATATCTATCACTTGCAATACAACAAGCAATATTATTTTTCTGAGTAATAGAAAACAGATATCTCATGATTGCTTTGTTGAAGACTAAATCCGTATGACGTATATATTTTTGAGCAATTTTTATCTGTTCCACATTATTTATGTTAATAATTCCTTTAGGAATATTCGTCAAAGATTCAAACACAGATTTTTGATAACTAGTTGCTAAATTATTTATTACATATTCTTCAAATTCTTCTAAAGAAGTAATACTTATGATTTTTTTAGCTTTCATCTCCTCATCACGTTTTTCCATTTTTTCACACCTCTTATTTTATAAATTCATCCAACATTTTTTTTAACAATTTTTCAACATCTAATACTAGATTAAAACACTGTTCCGCATCAATTTTTGTCAATTCTTTAGTATGCGCGGCTGGATTTCTATAATCGTTTTTTACAGTTTCTATTTCTTCTGCATAATACTGCATTAATTCTAAAATCTCATTATCAGTCTTATTTGGTAATAATTCATCTCTAAGATATTCTAACAATTTTGACTTATTGTTTTCTCTTTGCGTATCACTTAGTAACTCATCTATTTTAACCCCAACAAGATATGCAAATGTACCTAATGTAAATTGTTTCCCCTTGATTGGATTTCCATATTTATCTAATAAACACGTAGGATACGAAGAGTAATTAGTTTTTCCTGGATATTTATTTTTTAAATACATTATGAAATAGTCACAAAATCTTTTTGATAATTCTACTTCCAATGTTTTTGTGACTAATAAACATACTCCAGAATAATCTACAGCATCATCAAGAATTAACTTGTCAAATACTAATTTAGAAGATATTAGAAATGTTCTAGACTTTATCTCTAACTTATTCCATGTTGTTTCACCAAGACTTAAAACTAACTTCTTTTGCTGTTTATCTCTTTCCTTTTCAGCATCTGCTGTTTTCAACTCATTTACTATTTTTTCTGCACATTCATCAACAAATGTAGAAATAAGTTTATCTCTATCTTTTTCATCATCAAACAAATTCAACTGTTTTTGCATTAAAGATTGATAATTTGTAATCTGACAAGACAAATCGTCTATTTTATTAGAAATATTTATTATGTTTTTATCTATCTGATTAACTTTCGAATATATTTCTGGAATTAGCTTTAGTACATCCTGAGTCTCTTTTTTAAGAAACGAGAATTCAGACAAATTTACTATATATTCTTTTATATTAATATCATCTGTTATGAAATTTTTTTCATATTTTTGAAAAAACCAATAAAGAAAAACATCATATGATTTTGAAAACACATGCATTTGTTCATATGATATTTCTCCGCCATGAGCAGCACAATTTCTAGCATATCGCATAGTATCACATATATATCTACATTCTAATGGAATGAATTTATTATTAAGTGCGTATGTTAGAATTGAACCACGTATCTCAGAAGTATCTATATTACTATCTATAAGAACTTCCCTAATCAAAAGTTCTGTTGTCATAAATGCTGGTAAAATAACATAGGAATAATCATCAAAATCACATTCTTTTAATTGGATTTTCATAAAACGCTTCAAATTTCCTAGTGATTTTTTTATTTCCAATAATCTTTCATACTTAGTCATTTCCTTCTCCATTCATTGCAAATGGCCAACCATTTATCAACAAATCTTTCTCTGAAATCATAATCTCCATTGCATGTTCGTTATGTTCATATTCAATTCCTGGTTTATATCTTTCTGTGAAAAAGTAGACTTTTTGATTCTTTGAGCCAATCCAATCCCTCTCAGTATCAAATTCTGCCTGCACAAATGGCCCATCTACAAGTATATCCAGACTCTTAAGTAATCTGTCAACACTAGGATTATGCATTTCTTTAAGTTCTTCATATAAAAAACCCGAAAATGAAATAACACTCAAATTGTGTTTATGACACCATTCAGCAATTTCAGCAAATCCTTCTGCCTGCAACATTGGCTCGCCACCAACAAAAGTCACACCTTCAATTTTATTTTGAACGCAAGATTTTTCAATCAATGATATTACATCGTTTGTTTCTACGATGTATCTTTTCGAGAATTCCTGCATCTTTTTATTACAACAACCTGGACAACTCCTCGGACATCCTTGACACCAGATAGCAAATCGTTTTCCAGGCCCCTCTGCTTCGGTGCATTCCCTGATTGCCGCTAAATTTAAGAAAGCCATTACCTAATCTCAAATGCAAATCTTGTTGTATTTGGAACCATTTGTTTGATAACTACGGTTCTTCCAATCAAATCTTCTTCATTTATAAATGTAAATTCCGAAAGACGATTAATAATCTTCGATTCAACAATATTCAAAAGACCTCTACCACCATTAGCTGCTCCCGCCTCACTCGAAATTGCAGAAAAAGATTTTTCTTCATTTTCAAAAACTAAATCGGCCTTGTATCGTTCCTTCATAAACTTAATTACAGGATTGAATTTAGCCTTAGCAATTTGAACAAATACAGAAGAATCTTTTATGAAGTTGAATGCAACAATATTGTCACCTATTCGATTCAATAATTCAGGTCTTTCTATTTCCAGGAATTTTTGTCTGACAGCTTCCATAAACTGTTTTTTTGCTTCTTTTGAATCTGTCTCAGGTAATACTTTAGAAGCGCCAATATTCGATGTAAAAATGATTATTGTTTCTGAGAAATATACGGTTTCACCTTTACTATCTGTAAGTCGCCCATCTTCGAGTATCTGTAAGAATTTATCAAGAATTCGTGAGTGGGCTTTTTCTATTTCATCAAATAATAAAACACAGAATGGCTTAGCTTTTACTGCATTAGTCAACTGTCCACCAGCTTCATAACCAACATATCCCGGAGGAGCTCCTATCAATCTTTGATCACTATGTTCCTGACTAAACTCTGACATATCGAATCTGACACAGGCATTTTCATCGCCAAAGACAAATTCTGCAATCGCTTTAGCAAGTTCAGTTTTTCCAACTCCAGTTGGACCTACAAAAAATAGGGTTCCTTTTGGTTTCTTTTGCTTTGCGGAATGCTGGAGTCCGGCAAAACCCGTATAAGCGCGAATGATTACAGATTTTGCTTTTTCAATTGCTTCATCCTGACCTTTTACTCTTCTCTTCAAAGATTCTTCAAGTGTAGCAAGTTTTTCCTTCGACAACTCTTCCCAAGGACTTATTTTTTCTCCATACTTAAAGAGATTTATCAATTTCTCGCCACTTAAAGTTTCTGTGCCTAACTGCCTGGATAATTTCATAATTTGAGCAATTTCTTTCAAAGAAAAACCATCCAATGAATCAATAAAATTATCCTTTAATAGTTTATTTGAAGAAATGTCGGGATTTGTTTTCAAACAAGAAATATTAGTATCAACAAACCTTTCCCTTTCATTTCTTCCTGGAAGCGGAACAGTGATAGTGCTTACCATAGGATTATTCAGGTAATACTCAGGCGGGATTGTAGATTGATTTTTTGCTAAAATAATAACTAAATTTCCATTTTCAAAAAAATCTTGATTTGCAAGATTATATTCTTGAACCTGCAGCGCTTTGTTTAATTTAAGAAGATTTGCTCTTTCCTGTTCACTTAATGCATTTGCATTTCCAAAGAGATAATCTGAATAATCGAGAATAAAAGCATTTTTTCCACTATTATTCTTTAGTGTTTCAAGCATAAAAGAAAAAAATGACTCAACATCTCCCGCATAAGTAGGGACTGAATCTTGTGTTGAACCAAAGTCTTCATCATCCCCCATATCATAAGCTGAAACATTAGGAGCGGCATTTTTGGGTGTGTTTTGGGTGGCTGAAACAGGTACATTCGATGACAAAGATTTATCTATACCTTCAACCCTATCCCAAACGACTATTTTTGAATAATCTTTTGCCTTAAGAGTCGAAATCAGATTTTTCAAAATAGACTCAAACTTTCCGCCATTATTTGGATTACACATTATATCAGTTGTGTTTCCAGATAAAACAACAGAGTTCTTTATGCCTATATCACGATTAAACTTCTCTAACCAAATATCGTAAACTTTCTCAGCCATGATTACCCTCTCTTATTTGTTACAGAATCAGGATTGTTAATTGCATCCTTTCCGATCTCATCAGGATTTGACCATAAAACTCTTTCATTGGAAAGTTTAACAGAATAAATATTCTCCAAATCAACATTAAACTTTTGAATATCCTTCAAACAAGTCATACCCTCATAATTATCAAATTTATAAATAATTTTGCCCTTATTTGTTAAATTACAGACAGCCCTCTTGCCGCTTGGCATTTTCGCAACAATTTTTACAAAATCTTCATCGCCCGTTTTTATTAACTGAGGAGCCTCTACTGTAAAGTTTTGAGATTTTAGCTGCTTAAAAATTGATTTTACAGCTTCTCTACGAAGATCTTCACTTACTAATGTTTCTTCAACTTCTTGATTGATTTTTGAAATTTCCTCAGCCACCTTCTCCACAGAAGAACCACTGTTTTTTAAATCTTCAATTGTTCTTATTATCCTCTGCTTTTTCTCTTGATCTTCAATGCTTTGAGCTTTTACTGTGTTGAGCAAATCTTCGGTCTGCTGTGATACTATATTTTGTTCTTCATTTTTTAGAGTTTTTTCTTTCCATTCAGCAGCTTTTTTTTCAGCTGATGCAATTGCAGTTTTTAATCTTTTTTTTAATTCATCTACATTAGAAATCTTTCCTTTGTTAAATTCATCCTTAATTGATATAAGATCTGATGAACAGAAATTTTGAACCGCAGGATTCTTAATACTTCTTATGGTAGAGAAATACTCTTTAGACATTGCGGCTAATCTTTCACTACGTGCTTTGGCCTCAATCTCTCGTTGGATTCTTTCAGCTTCTGCAAGTTCCTTTTGTCTCTGGCGTTCCGCAGCTTCAAATTTTCCCTTAGCAGCCCGACCTAAAGAACCTAAGCCATAAATATATTTTTGAATTTGCATACTAATATCGCGCGCTGTAAAAGGATTGTCTTCAAGATTCCTCATAACATCATCCAAATCTGTCCTCAATCTCGCTATTTCATCTGGAATAAACTCATCCAATCCCTGATTAATTAAACTCTGATAAATTGATTCATATTTCTCATAGAAGACAGTTGTATTTGCTCTTACACGCTGGTTGTTGATTTCTTGTCTTCTTTGCCTCTCAATTTCATATTCTGATTCATATTCATGACTCATTTTTTACCCCCTTTATTTGCATTAATTCCTAAAAATTTATTTGTATTTGTGCAATTTATTTTTTCAGAAATTGCTTTCTGCCATAAATTTTTGTCATCCGTAATCAAAA
>AUXO010171631.1_pt1 | contig 15355 bp, 18 predicted proteins | sample 768731 | NCBI WGS metagenome assembly AUXO01 (sample SAMN02715735, study PRJNA202380) | gut metagenome | biome: sheep rumen | host: Ovis aries | place: New Zealand: Palmerston North
GGGGTGCGGTCCTCTGTGAATTCGCGGAAGCATTCACCACGAAGCTCACGGTGCTCGCCACGGCATAAGGGTGCTCGGAGAGCACAGAGAACACCACCGCCAACGGCGGTTGCCTCGCCTCCGGGCGAGGCCCCTCTTTAAATATATAAATTGTTAAATTCGCTCTTTGACTTGCTGAAACCATAAAAATGTAGTAACTTTGCACCGCTCTTTTTGAAAGAGTAGGTGGATCCCTCAGACACTCCGTTCGCGGCTCTATCCGTTTGGGCAACGCTAACAATGGCGACAATGCGGGCTCGTGCATGCTCAATGGTAACAATGCCCCCTCGAATGCCAATGCGAACAGGGGTGCGGTCCAAATGAAGTAAATGTATAAGAGGGTGAGCCTTTCCGATTGGAAGAACATATCGAAAGATGACGGTGAGACTCGTAGGTATAGGCCGAGCGTCATACCCGTCGGACGCCCTTCACAGGCGACCATAAGACCCATCATGTTTTACACTCAAACCCCGATTGCAAGATGCGACGTATCAAACAAAACGGGGAGAACGAGTCCATCGAGAATGCAAGGGAAGCCTTCGAGAGGTTTGCCGATGAGAAGCATAAACGGTGGAACGTGATGCGCTACGAGCAGGATATTGATCTGCACGTGCATCAGGTGGTCTGCGATATCGTCAATGATACGTTCTCTCCTTCTGGCTATACAGAAAAGTGGATCTATGACAAGAAACCTCGCAAATTGGCGAAGGCTCCCGTCTTTGATCATCATATAGAGGCTGCTGCAATGCTGCCGTATGAAAGGGCAGTCTATGACCATATATCCTGGCATGCACCTGCCGTGAGGCCCGGCCTTGGCACGCACGCCCTGATGAGGTTCATCAGGAACGAGCTGTTTGCCAATGAGCAGCTGGAGATGTACTATAACTTTGTCCTGGACATCCATCATTATTTCCCGCTAATGGATCATTTCTGCCTGAAGCGGAAGATTGACAACAAGTTCAAGAAGGGTAAATTCCGTAATTTCATCCACCGCGTCATTGACTCCTTCCCGCAGGGCGCTCCATTGGGAATAAAGATGGCGCAGCTCTTCGGTATGCTCTACCTGGCAGATTTCGACAGGCTGATGGAAAGATGCTTCGGTATACTGGACAATCCTGAGAAATTGGCGTACTGGACTTCACATTACATTGCTGAATGGTGTGTGACGGCCAGATCTCCGGATGAGATGGCCATACTTTCCAGGGGCTCCCAGTATCTTGCACGGCGTTTTCAGCTTTTTATAGAAGAGGGCATCACCCATTATTACAGGTTCGTCGACAACATTCTGGTGATACATGAGGACAAGGTGTTCCTTCGTTGTATCCGCGACCTGACGATTATGGTCCTGACACGCGATTACAGGGCTGTGATCAACGGTGACTATCAGGTGAGACCCGTTTGGATGGGTATCAGGCTATGCGGATACACCTTCCTTCATGAAAAAGTTGCAGTATCAAAACGCAACAAGAAAGAGGTTGCCCGTAGAGCTCACAAGCTCCAGAAGAAAGGCTTCTCTGAAGAGCAGATCCGCATCAAGTTGGCCAGTAACCTCGGGTACATCAAACATGCTAACAGTATTCACTTAATAAAAACAATCGGTATGGAGAATTCACTTGGAAAAATCATCAAGCATCGTCGTGTCAAACCCCCTTTCGAAGGCATGAAGCCGGAACAGAAAGTTCCGTTTTCTTCTCTTGTGGTAAAAAATGATGACAAAAATGGGGGGGGGTAGAGCCCAATTCCAAGAAAATCTACCTTCTTGACTACACTGTGATGGACTCAAAAATTGACAGAGAAATCGTCACAGTAATGGAGCAGGATACAAGAGGCACGCAGCGAGAGATCAAAAAAGAGGTCCCGTCCAAGGTGCTGGCCATTAAATTCAAGAAGATATTGAAAACGTTTATAAATACGGGCCGAAACGGCGAGGAGGAAACTTATGCGTTCCAGAAGAAACTCGATGGTGACGGCCACGCTACAGAGCAGGATGCAGAGTTCTACGCTTTTACAGGGAGTAAGATCATGATTGATCAGGCGCTTCACGACTTCGGTCCTGAGGATCTGCCGGCTCCTACGGTTATCAGCCAGGAGAAGGGTAAAGATGGAAAGTTTTACACTAAATTTACATAATTTATGCCACAGAATTTTACGGCAACTTATGCCGAGCAAAAGACTTTCTTCCCCTTTGGGAAAAATCAGATCATTGGTTTCTTGAATGAGACCGTCATCGAGAACTGGGTTCAGGACAATGCCCCTGAGGGCGCTGAGCCTATTACTGGCTATAGTTACAAGGGTACTCGCAAGGATGGCGGTACGCTGCTGCCCTGCGATGATCCTGCGGACTACGGCTGCCTGACTGATGCCATCATCTGCTCAAAATACTCGAAGAGTGAGGAGATGGCCATCCACCGCCATTACCAGAACGACATCGAGACATACCAGGAAGAATGGCTCGAGTATAACCGGTTCTGTGAGGAAGCCAAGGCCCTTGCCAAGAAATGGCTGGGAATGGTTTGAAGAACTGTTCGCCAGTAACCTCGTATCACTCATACACCGCTGCTTCACCGTAGCGGTGTATTTTTATTTTCGTTCCGGTATTCATATCTTTGCAAAAAAATAGTGGTTATGTATGGTAAAACATTGATAGCGCTTATTGGGGCAGCTCCACTGACAGCTGTCATCAACGTCATGAGCTACATCTACCGCGACTGGGAATTCGCCAAGTGGATTGCCGTGGCCATCGTAATAGACACGGTAGCCTCGATCGTCAAGCATTTCGTCCACAAGGATGTGTCAAGCGAGGAGTTCTGGAAGAAGTTCTCCCGCAAGATCTTCGTCTATATCGCGCTGCTCATTTTGTCAAACACGCTGTCGAACTACACGGTCCAGGGGCATGTCGTGGGTCCTACGCAGTGGATCAGCGAGTACCTCTGCGTATTCATGATGATCCGTGAGGCCATTTCGATACTTGAGAACTTGAATGCCATCATCCCGATAGTGCCGGTCTGGCTACTGAAAAGGCTGAAGGACTTCAACGAGAACGGCGAATATATCAAGAACTTAAAAAACAAAGAGGAGGAATAGAAGATGCAGATCACACAACAGCAGCTGCTCAGGGCGGTGCCTGAGCTCTACAAACCGCGGCTCGACGAGTTCGTGGCATATTTCAACCAATGGGCCGAGCCCTTCGGCGTGAATACGCCGCTGCGCGTGGCCCACTTCCTGGCGCAGGTATTCCATGAGTCGGGCAACCTGCGCTACTGCGAGGAGAACCTGAACTATTCGGCGGACGGGCTGCTGAAGACGTTCCCGAAGTATTTCAAATCGCGTGCCGAGGCAACGGCCTTTGCCCGCAAGCCGGAGAAGATCGCCAACCGCGTCTATGGCGGGCGCATGGGCAACGGTCCAGAGGCCTCGGGCGATGGATGGCGGTTCCGCGGGCGAGGGCTGATCGGCACCACCGGTCGGTCGAACTACCAGCAGTATGCCGACTCGGAGTTCTGCGTGGGCGACCTGATGGCCGACCCCGGCCTGCTGGCCAAGGCACCGGGCAATGTGAAGTCGGCCCTCTTCTTCTGGTGGAAGAATAACTGCAACAAATGGGCCGATGCCGACGACTGCGACGGCCTCACCCGCCGCATAAACGGCGGCACCAATGGGCTGGCAAACCGCAAGTTCCTGCTGAGAAGGTTCAGAAAAGAATACGGCGTATAAATGAAGGAAGGAGATATCTATATGGACAGTCAGTACCACAACCCCAACGATTTTTGGCGCCAACGTATGGAGCCGTGGGAGTATGATGACATCGAGGAGGGCTTCAAACGCTTCATCAGATGGCTGGGCCTCGCTGCCGCAGTACTGTTAATAGTGCTGGCGCTAATGGGCTGCAGAAGTAAAAAAATCTCAATCAGGGAGGATAAGGACGTTTCGGACTCCGTACAAATTGAGTACCGCGAAAAGATTGTCAAGGTGCCGGTTACTGTATACGTCGAGGTGCCCGTGGAGAAGAAGGCTCAGATGGACAGGGACTCGTCACATCTGGAGACGTCGTTTGCTGTCAGCGATGCCAGGATGGTGTGGATCGACGGCGTTCTTTTCCTCCGGCACACTCTCGAGAACAAGTCGCAGAAGATCGCCAAGAGCGACAGTGTGCCCGTCACGGAGAAGGAGAAGGTCGTTTGGAAAACAAGGCGGGTCACCTATAACAAGACGGAGATCCGCGAAAAGCAGCTTGCCTGGTGGCAGAAAGGCCTGATGTGGTCTGGGGCAATAGGCTATTTGGTCACAGGAATAATTCTGCTTATCATGGCAGTCAGACATAAAAAATAATGTCGTTTAAATAATTAGTATTTTCTCCCTTTCCCGTCCGGGATGGATAGGAAAGGGCTTTTTTATGCCCAGAAATGTTAAAAACGCCTTTTACTAACAAAATAATTAGTAAAATGTTTGGCTACTATCCAAAAAAATAGTATCTTTGCAGTGTTCAATTAATGAAGATACAGAATATGAAACAGAAAGCAGACATCACGATGAAGGTTACCTCTGAGGAAGAGGATCTCATCAACGCGATTCGTAACTATTGCGAAAGTTACCCAGACGGTTATCCGGAACTCCTCGAGTATGCTCAGGACATCTTCGACAGAATGACGGACATGCCAAAGTAGAAATCAAAAGCTCTCCCTTCGGGGAGGGCACTTCAAAATAGAAACTCAAAATTATACAGGATTATGGAAGTAGCAGTAAAAAAGAAACAGGAAAAGATCACTGACATGAAGCAACGCATGAGCGATATCTATCTGTCAGTGTCATGGCGTGAGATCGTGCGCTCATATTTCGAGGGCAGGTCAGTCTCATGGTTCCAGCAGAAAATGTATGGCATCGACGGCAACGGTGGCGTGGGTGGTTTCACACCCGAAGAGGCAGAGCAGCTGCATGGTGCTCTGTGTGACCTCGCCGACCGCATCCGCAAGGCCGCTGACAGTATCAAATCCCCGGTTGCTGTAGCGCCGTTTAATTGAACACAAGTCGCCGTCGGGATGCGGCGCAATCATGGCTCCGGCACTGAGCCGTGTCGGGGCCGCTTTTAAAAAGGAGGTTGTTATGGAATTTGCATTTATCATAGGAGTAATCGGAGCCTGGGCCGTCATCGCACTGCTGAAGGGTGCAGACTGGCTCGGTGGCAGCGGTAAGGGCTATAAGGAGTCTGACCGCGATTTCCTCAACAGGGTGGCTCGCGAGAACAGCGAAAGGGCACGGAAACAGCTGGAGGAGATCCGGAAAGCGAAGCGCTGGTAGTGTATTTTTATAGCAAGGCCTTACGTGCTATCTTTGTCGAAAAGTCAAAGATAGCACGTTTTTTATGGCCAAGAACGAAAGATACGTAACAACCATTGAGCTCAACTCCCAGCAGGCTACGGACCGGCTGAAGGAGCTGGAGCAGAAAGTAAAGGATCTCAAAAAGGCTAAGGAAGATGCTGCCAAGTCTGGCGGTTTCTTCGATGAAGCACAGCTGAAGAAAGCCACCAAGGAACTGAACCAGTGGCGTTCCCAGATGACAGGTGTGCAGGGAATCCTGGATAACATCAATGATGTGACGCTGCAGGATCTGCAGAAGGGCCTTCGTAAACTCAGGGAGCAGTCTAAGACCGCACTTCCCGGTACTCAGGAGTTTACGGAGATCCAGCAGGGTATCATCAAGATTGAAGACCGCATCAAGGAACTGAAAAACTCAACCCGCGAGGCTAAGAATGAATCTGAGCAACTGACCGCAAACATGGATCAGTTGGTGAAAGTCATGCAGAACATCAAGGGCAGTTCCCTTAACGACCTGCTTTCAGCTCAGAAGATTCTGGAGCAGAACGTGGCTGCAGCTAAGCCTGGTACCACATCATATGATACGGCCATTGCACAGTTACGGGATGTCAAGGCAAGGATCCAGGAGATAAAGGCTGAGCAGAATCAGATTGTACATCAGATAGACAAATATGAAGCCGAGGTTGCACAGGCCAACAAGACGCTTCAGGTAACTGAAAGGGAAACAGAACTGATTGATAAAACCATGCACAATCTCTCGAAGGCTAATGTCCGGGATCTGGAGTATTCCATCAAGATTGTGAACGAGAGACTGAGGGAACTGCCTCGTGGTACTCAGGAGTTCGAGAGGATGCAGGAGCAGGCCAAGAAACTGCGTACAGAGCTGGAGAGAGTCAGATATGAAAGTGCGGCGCAACAGGGGATGTTCAGCCGGATGGCTGATTTTTTCAATAAGGTGCAGGGCACTGTGATTGTTGGTCTTTCTTCAATTACAGGTCTGACATTGACTGTCCGGAGGGCTATTCAAGCCTTTGCGGATATGGATCAGGAGATGGAGAATGTGCGCAAGTACACTGGCCAGACTACTGAAAAGGTGCATGAGATGAACGAGGAGTTCAAACAGTTAGATACCAGAACAGCGAGAGAAAGATTGAACCAGCTGGCTGGTGACGCCGGTCGCCTGGGAATTAAGGGCAAGGAGGCCATCATGGACTTCGTAGATGCTGCAGACAAAATCAATGTAGCCCTTGGGGATGACCTTGGCGAGGGTGCCGTTAAGAATATCGGTAAGCTGGCCATGTCGTTTGGAACTGACAAAACCATGGGACTGCGTGGGGCCATGCTTGCCACCGGTTCTGCAGTGAATGAACTTTCCCAGAATTCTTCAGCAGCTGCGAACTACCTGGTTGACTTTACTGCCAGAGTAGCCGGATTCGGCAAACAGGTAGGACTGACTCAGACTCAGCTAATGGGTTTTGGTGCCGTCATGGACGAAAATATGCTGCGTGACGAGATGGCTGCCACCGCCTTTGGCCAGCTGCTGGTGAAGATGACAACGGACATTGATACGTTTGCCAGGATAACGGGTAAGACTTCTGAGGAGTTCAAGAAGATGGTGACTGAGGATATTAATGGGGCCATCCTTACTGTCGCACGTAGTCTGAAAGGCCGTGACATGCAGGATCTCGGCAAGGTGTTCGATGCCATGAACCTCGACGGACAGCGCGCAATCGGCGTGCTTGCTACCCTTGGGGATAAGGTCGATGACGTAGCCGAACGCCAGCGCATAGCTAATGAAGCCTTCAGAAAGGGTACTTCCATCACCGAGGAGTTCAACATACAGAACACAACGGTACAGGCTGGTCTTGAGAAAGCCAAGAAACAATTCAACGACCTGAGGGTAGAACTGGGAGAGAAACTTTTGCCTATTGCAAGATACGGAATGACTACGGCTTCGGCAGTTATAAAGATATTGTCGGAACTTGCGAACTTCATTGGTAAATTCAAATATACGATTGCTATTTTGTCAACCACCATTGCCTATCTTGTGCTGAAGAAAGAGGCTGATGTGGCTGTAACCAAACTGGGTGTGTTCTGGAACACTAAACTGGCCGTCGCTGTGGAAAAGCTTCTCGTTGTCATGAAAAAGAACCCTTGGACAGCGTTGGCTACCGGTGCTCTTTTGGCTGTAGGTGCAATAGCCGACTTGGTGACAAAGTCGAAGGAAGCTGCTGAAGCTACAGATAAACTGAATCGGGTAAGGACAGAGGCTGCTAAAAAATACGGTGAAGAAAAATCCAAGCTGGATTTGCTGCTTGTCACTGCCCGTAATGAAAACGCATCTCTTGTGAATCGCAAGAAGGCCATCGATGAGCTGAACCGGATCATCCCGAATTATAATGGCCAACTGAATGAAACTACAAAGAAGTATGTCGAGAACAAAGAGGCTCTTGACAAATACCTCCAGTCTCTTGCTAAGAAATTTGAGCTTGAAGGTGCCGGAGAAATGCTAAAGGATATCGGTGGCGATATTGCAAAAGCTAGTGTCGAAATAGAGAAACTGCGCGAAAAGCTTGGTGATGACAAGAACATCAACATTCTCAGAGGCATTAACAAGACAGTTGTAGGCGATAATGAAACAAAGCAATTGCTAAGACAGTTTGACGAACAAAATAAAATTATAGAGGATGCCGGCAAACAGCGTCAAGCAATATATAAGAAATATCCGGAACTTACTGGTGTCGTGGTGGAAAATATGGAAGATAGAGCAAACCGGCATCTGAAGGAGATTACGGATCGGCATAAGGATAAAGACAACAAGCCAGATAAGTTCACAGATCCAAAAGCTGATGAAAAGGCTCGTAAGGCTGCAGAAGCTGCTGCCAAGAAGCTGGAAGCTCAGCAGAAGAAAGAGCTAAAGGAACGTAACGATGCCATCAAATCCCAGACAGAACAGGAACTGGCTATCGTCATGAACCGCTATGCCAAGGGTGAAATAGACTACCGCAAATATATAAGTGAGATTGATCGTATTCAGTTGGATGGATTCAACAAGCGTCTGGCCATCTACAATGAAGAATCCGATGAATATAAAAAGATCCTGAATGACAGGGAAACTTATTTCCTGAAGAGCGTAGAACGCCAGGAGCGCATGAATCAGCGGGAGGTCGAGATGGTTCATCAGAGTGTCGTTGCTGAACTGCAGTCCAAACAATGGGATGATGAGGGGGCATATCTGGAGGCTATGTATCAGGAGGATATCAACTACCTCCAGAACAAGGCTGCCCTTTACCGTAAAGGATCTGAAGAGCGTGTAGAGATTGAAGAAGAGATTACTGAAAGGGAATACCAGCATCAGCTGGAACGCCAGCAGCGGTATGCTGAGATGGTGGAGGAACTGAAGGAGAATTACCTGAATATGGGTAACGAACGACTGCAGGCCGTTGCCCTCAATGGACTGGAGGAACTTCATCGTCAGGGCTTAATCAAGGAAGAGGAGTACCAGAAGGCGAAGATTGCCATTCAGGCGCAGTTTGCTTCTGCTGTCTCTCCTGAACAACAGGCAAGACAGACAGGTTCGCAGATGCTGACAAATGCAAGGAATAAGGTAAACCAGGAAGCTCAGGCAAACAATTCGGATATCGACTCTCCGATTGTCGGTACCATCAGGCAGTACCAGGCTACCATGGAGCAGCTGAAGATCCTCTACGGAAACGACGAGAAGAACCATGCCGCCTATCTCGCCGCCAAGGCTCAGGCCACGTCTGAGTTCTGTGCCCAGCTGGCCAGTGAGTTCCAGGCTGCTTATAGTTCCATCAACCAGATCATGTCCGCTGAATCTTCTTACTACTCGGCTCAAAGCGACTATGAGATTGCCTTGATGAACAAACGCTACGACAAGGAGGCTGAGAAGGCTGGCAACAACCAGAAGAAACTGAAGAAGATTGAGGAAAAGAGGCAGAAGGAAGAAGCGGCCATCAAGAATAAGTACAACGCCAAACAGATGAAGATTCAGATAGCTCAGGCCTTCGCTCAGATGGCGGTCAACTCCCTCCAGGCTTATGGCGCAGGTCTATCTGTCGGTGGACCTGCAGCACCTATTGTCGCCGCTGCCTTCGCTGCTATGGCCTTGGCCGCAGGAATGATACAGATAGCTGCTATCCAAAAGCAGCAAGCTGCCCAGCAGGCTGGTTACTATGAGGGTGGTTTTACAGGCGGACGGCGCTACAAGAAAGAGGCTGGAGTAGTCCATGAAGGCGAGTGGGTGGCAAACCACAAGACTGTGAACAATCCGGCTGTGCGACCTGTGCTCGACTTCCTCGACATGGCTCAGCGCAATAACAGGGTAGGATCCCTGACCGCTGACGATATCTCACGCCAGCTGGGGCAGGGCGGTAGTGCCGTGGTGGCTCCTGTGGTGAATGTGAACAATGACAATGAGGAACTCAGACAGTCGCTCGACGAGACTAGAGAGGTGAACGGTCGTCTGCTTGAGATAATCGAGGAAAAGGGTATAAACATCGATTTCCCAATGGACAGTTTCGACCGCAGTTATAGGCATTATCAAAAACTTAGTAAGCGATGATTATCTGCTATATCAACAAAAGAGTGGCATATCCTGCCGCTCAGAGCGATATCAAGGTAACGCTCCAGAATCCTTTCATAAAGGATGGTGAAGAGAAAACGATGGAGGTGACGTTCCCAATGGACATTCCGGAGAATATCAAGATTTTCGGCGCCATCAACCGTCTCGACACCCATTTCAGAATGGATGACTATGAAGAGTGCCGTTTGGTAGCCGATGGCATCGAGATTATCAATGGCACGGGAACTGTCACGTCCGTTACCAACAAGGAGGTGAAACTGCAGATCCTTTCGGGGAAAAGCTATCTCCGCTACAAGGCTGAGTTCGACAATGTGTTCATCGATGAGATATACTATGGTGAGCTCATGCCGAGGCACCAGCATTTCAACGGTAAGCCACAGTCATCAAAGGCCGTGTTCAATATGGCCAGCGACATCAACGATCATGGCTTTATCGGTGAACCGGGCATGTACGCGTTCCTTCCCATCCATGATGATGATAATGATATACATGTCAACATGCCTTCGTATCTTTATGACTGGGACCGTCAGGCTGCTGGGGTGTCGATAACGTTCAAGGCGGTACAACCAAACCTGATCTTTGTCTTGAAGAAGGTCTTGGAGAGTCTGGGATACTCAATAGAAAGGAACGCTTTCGACCGCGAGCCTTGGAACAGGATTTATGTGGCCAGTGCCAAAATGACGCTGGTAATGTCGAGGACGCTTCCTCATTGGTCTGCATACAAGTTCCTGGATGAGTTCCGGAAACTGTTCAACGCCACGTTCCTGTTTGACGAGAGTAGGAAAAGCGTGAGCATAGTGCCCTTTGGGGAATCTGGAGAAATGGGCACTGAATACATCGATCCGCTGGAGGAATTCAGCACCAGCTTCGACGAAGAGGGAGTTGAATATCTGGGTTCTTCCAACTTGGAATATGAGCTTTCGGACTGCGACAGGGATTATGACATGATTTCTCAAGACGTCATGAAGGCATTCGACAAAAAGGAATATGACGACATCAACGCACTGTACAGAGATTTTGAGCAGATGACAGAGAGACAGAAGCTTACAACCATATTCCACTGCCCAGTCGGTTACTTCTATGGTGTCCCTGTCCATGACGAGGAGGAAGGACCGGCAACTGGCTACATGCTCAAGGAGTGCGGGTGGTTCTCCCCGATGATCAGGAAGGAGAGCGGCAGCACAATTGAACTGCACATCGTGCCTGTGGCTATGAAGGCGCAGAAGGCGCGCTGTGTCTCCATTCTGTTGACCGACCGGGAAATATACAGTGGAATAAGGGGCTGGCGTACATATGGCGGTCAGGAATACGAGTATGACAGTATTGAAGCCAATATCAGCTGCGACTATCCGGCAAATGCCAGTATCCAACTCTATTCCGACGGAGACAAGGAGGAAACAAATGAACTGGACTACGTGACGGTACAGGATGTCATCGAGGGTGGGGAGGCAATACCTGAGAGGACGAGCGAGGATGCTATCATGGAGGTGTTCTTTGCGGCCGGGACTGTCCTTTCCTCTTCAGAGCTTGAGATCGCGGGGCAGGACAAGGGTGTCGGGTTTGAGATTGGTACCGTCCGGCAGCCCGTGGCTTTTACAGACTACCGCCAGGCTGTTTATCATGCCAGTGTCCCCAAGTGGAGCCTTGGCCTTAATCCGGTAGAGGGAATCGCTTGTGTCGGCAACAACCATAACAGCGGCATCAAGATCAGGCAAAACGTCAACGGTAACAATGAAATCTGTATCAAGTTTCTGTTTGACGGAAAGCCTGATCCAAGGAAAATCTATATATGCCGGAACAGGAAATTCGTCTGCTCAAGAATAGAAATAAACGTCAATGAGAACGGTATAGATCCCATCAAGAATGGCTATTTCTACGAGATGTTATAAAACACCCTCGTATTTCAGCATAAGCGGATTGGCCTCCTTGATATCGAGAGGGGTATATGTGTTGGTAATGGCCAGTGAACTGTGTCGAGCCTGATCGCGTACTGATATCGGGTCTAAGCCGCTACGGAGCATATTGGTGATACCTGTATCTTTCAGTGAATAATAGACGTACTTTGAACTGAATTTCAGGTCTTTACGAAGATGCTTTGCCCAATAGTCTCGGAATTGCTTCTCGGAATGTTGCTTCTCTCCAGGTCGGAAACCATCACTGAAGAGATAGCTGTTACCATGGGCGCTGAAGATATCGAGATCAATCATTAGCCTGGCCACCTTCTGAGGCATGGTGATAGTCACGCTGTCATGGTTCTTTGTCTGGTCTCCCATCAGCGTGATGGTGCACTGACCTATATTAATATCGTGTACGCGCATGCGCGATAGTTCCTTGGGGCGTATACACATGTAATGGGTAAGATAACAGGCCAGCAGGAAATATCTGTTGTGCTGCTGCAGATAGTCGCGAATCTGGGCCATCACTGTATCCGGAATGACGGTACGATCCTTTGAGTAGCCCTTAATCTTGATGTTCTGGAACCTGGCGCACGGATCGATACTGATATATCCTCGCTCCAGGAGATAGGTGCAGAAGCTACGAAGCCAGCCCAGATAGTTATTCCTTGTAATGAATGTGTTGTTACGCTCGATGTAAACGTAGTCCAGGAACTGCGATATCACCAGATGATCCATCTGGAACATGTAAATCACCTCCCCTTTATCTTCGATCCATTCTCTGAAGATCTTCAGGTAACTGATATAACTAACTACCGTATCTTCACGCAGACTGCGGTCATTCAACCGCTTATAGAGATAGTCGTGATAGTTTTCAGCGACTGTTGAAAACAATGTGTAGGTCAAGGAATCCGTAGACTCGATCCATGGGTTCCATCCAGTCTCGAGCTTGCGTGTAATGTTATGGATCATCATCCTAGATGTCTGGAGCAGTTCCTTTTTCGTCTTGCAGCGTCCAAGGAAATATTTCTTCCGTTTCCTCAATCCGGTTACAGGATCAAAAGCGTAGAAGAAAATATAGTTTCTCTTCCCCTGGACTAGCTGGGGGAGCGTATAACCCTTTATTTCATTATGAGTAGGGTCGAATTCGGCAAAATTATTTTTTTTACTCATTTCTTTATTTTTATCTGGAAATGAGCTGATTAAACATTTTCCCTAAAGTATAGCGAAACACAACTGTCCCGCTTCTGTCCCACTTGTTTTTGGGCGACCTGCCTCTAAAAAGAGGAAAGTGGCTGAAAATCAGCCACTTTTTTGCTAAACCCTCTTGTGAAAGTCGGGATGAGGCGATTTGATGGCACATCAAAATGGGCTGAAAAGCCTTGTTTTGGATGCTGTAATGAGTAAAAATTGCATTCTCCTGTCCCATAACTGTCCCACTTTTAAGTTGAAGCAAAAAAAATAAATCACTGATTTCCACCTTGTTGTGCAAGCTCTATTAGCCGGTCAATGCGCTTGCCTAAGCTAGATATCTGTTGATCTTTTACTTTCAGCTGCTCTCTGGTTGTCTGCTCCATTCTCTTAATCTCTGCATTCTGGTGATCAATAATCTGCTTCTGGGCTGCAATAATCTGATGCAATGACTCCGGATCATTAGTGATAGTAACATTTCCTACCTGGTTATTATCGCCATTAACGAGGCCTTTGGTGTAAGGGTATCTTAAAAGCTCATCATAACCACAACCTATGGTGTCTGTAATTGTTGTCAAAGTGTCCAGGGTGACGTTCTTTGTTGAATCAAAGTAACCTAGGCCTTTGTTTTTGTTGGTTGGCCATAGGGCATCCCTGATCAGTTTGGGTCTAACACCATATTTTTTCGCCAGCTCTTCTATCCATTCTTTATCCAAATACATATCCTTTTATGTAAGATTTACTACATGAATATATTTAAATTTGTTAAATCCACCCATATATGGTTAAAATGTTATCCATAAATGTTTGGAAATCCAATCTAATTTCGTACATTTGCTGACAAAAATACGAAATTATATCCATTTATGCAAGAAATTGATGTAGAAAAAACGAATTTAGGACTACAGACCTATTATAAGGATCTGGAGTGGATTAAGAAGCGTAAACTCATCGGATATCTGATGAACAAGACAGGCTGGTCATACAACCAGTGCTGGAACCGTCTGACTGGAAAAACCAAGTTTTCTGCTATTGAACTTCAAGTTGTTGAACCTGTAATCAAAAGTGAAGAATGGAACCAGTAGAATTCTATATCATTGGCAAGCAGACTTGCTTCAGGCGTAACGGTGTAGGTAAACCGCTAACGCCTGGTGACAGGGAAGAAATAACCTTTATCCTTGATCGAATACAGCATTATTTCCCTCAGGCCATTAAGCGACTCTATGAGTGGGCTGCTGATTCTGCAGCTAACAAGATGTACTTCGAGTACCGTGTAGTTGATCGTTTCATCCGCTGCAACTTCGGAGAGGCAGATTTCCTGTATAGTGACGTCGAGGACGGAATGTTTCACTTTGAAGAGGTGAAATGTCCACTCAGGGGAATCTGCAGGGATGAGAATGTGATATGCAAACCAAAAGCAGATCTTGGACTCCCTGCAGAGGAACAGAGGGTGGTTAAGATGTACGCCAAGGGTTATTTGCCTGGTGAAATTGCTAAGCAGCTTGGCAAAGCCGAGAAAACCTGTAAGGAGCAGATCCGGAGTGCCTGCAGGCGACTGGAACTTCCTCATCCGAGGTGGCTAATCAGACTGTTCGGTATCTATACAATTTAACGTTATAAAAATATTGAAATATGCTGTTGCTTACAGCGGTAAGCCAGCTTTTTTGTCAAAGATTAAAAGATACGTCAAACCTGCTATCCGGGAGGCCCGCAGGTTTTCAATAGATAACTAATAAACATAATAATATGAGTGCAATGTTAAATGAAAATGGGAACGTGGCCCTTTTGGGGCTGAATCCCGACAAAGTTGATGCTTTGATCAGGTGCATCGAGGGAGCAAGTCTTCCTGACAAGCAACTCCTGCAGCATGAGTTGAAATCTCTTCGCAACCCGTGGACAATAAGCCGTATTGCGAAGAAAATGGCCAACAGAATTGAAGATGTATAATACTTGGAAGGAATGAAAAAATTGAAGATTGATGTAATGATAATGGGGGGGGCAAGATTCTACAAGACTCTTGTTTACCAATACAATCCTCTTTTCAAGATCGATCCCGTACAAGTTTTGGCATGGGTGGTCGAGCAGCTGCCGTCGTTAAAAAATAGGAAAGATATTGAATTATTTCTATACTGATATGGACAAGTGGTTTTATATTGAAGTGCAGACGTATCAGTCTGTCAATAAGATGGGACTCGAGCTGGGTCACTATGTAGAGAAAAAGTACGACCATACGGTGGTGCATAAAGACTGCATCCCCGATATCTATGATGACATCAAGGCAAAGAAGGAAGAGCTGGAGGAGAAATACCCC
>AUXO013610611.1_pt1 | contig 15350 bp, 10 predicted proteins | sample 768731 | NCBI WGS metagenome assembly AUXO01 (sample SAMN02715735, study PRJNA202380) | gut metagenome | biome: sheep rumen | host: Ovis aries | place: New Zealand: Palmerston North
CAAGGATTAGTAAATCAATGGGAAGATACTCAAAGACAGATTGCTAATGATAATTTAAATCATCAAATAGATTTGTATAATCAACAAAAAGATAAAGCAGAAAGAGATTATCAAAAAGAAGCAAAAGCCAGTTATATAGACTATCAAAAAGAAGTAGATAAATATGGAGTATCTAGAGAAAATGTAGTTCAAAATGGATTATCAAATAGTGGATATGCTGAAAGTTCTAAAGTAGATATGTATAACACATATCAAAACAGAATTGCTACAGCAAGAGAAAGTTTAAATAATATTAAGTTAGAGTTTGATAATGCAATAAAAGAGGCACAGTTACAAAATAATGCAACACTAGCGGAGAATGCTTTAACAGCATTACAACAAAAACTTAATATTGCATTAGAAGGATTTGATTATAAAACAGATCAAGAAAATAATAGATTGAATTGGAACAATACAATAAATAACAATTATTATGATCGTTATAAGGATGTTGAAAGTCAGATTAACTATGAAAATCAACAAGCAGAAGCTATAAGACAGTTCAATGAACAATTAGCATATCAGAAAGAGCAACAAAGACTAGAACAAGAAAGATGGGAAAAAGAACTTGAATATCAGAAGCAACAGGATGCAATTGCTAATTCTCAAAAATGGGCTAGCATAAATAATTCATATAGTTCAGGTGGAGGAGATGGAGGATATCCAATAGATAATTCATCATTAGAAGGAACAAAAAATAATGCAAGTCAAACAAACACAACTGGGATAGCACAAATAGCAAAATCTCAAGGATGGACAAGTACTCCAATAGATATGTCGCAATCAAATACAACAGCATCAGCAAAAAAATATGGAACATTTAGTAACGGATATCAGCCAAAAGGAATTAGTGGATATGGTAAATTAACCAAATCAGGACATACATGCACAGTTAATGGAAAAGAACAAAATATTTGGCTTACTAATAGTGATGGTAAAACAAGAGCATGGTACTGGGATGGTTCATCAAGAACGTATGTTGGAATTAGTTGGTAGGTGATACAATGGCAAATTTATTTTCGGTCAGCAATGGTAAAGTAACCTTTAAAAATCAATTTACAGAAAAGGAAATAAATGAAATCAATTTAAATAGTAAAAAAAATAATATTAAACAACTAAAGAAGAATGCACAAGAAGCCAATAAAATAGTTCAACAAGACACACAAAAAATTGGAAATTATTTAAATAAAAATGGACAAAATGTAAACATAAATGCACCTTTTTCTGCAAACTTAATTAACAACAGACAAATTATGAATACTAAAAACAATTTAAATAGTAGGATAACCTTACAAGATGTTGTTAAAGAACATAAAGACTTAATGAATAGTGAAAAAGGACAAGAACTAAAAAATAAATTAAGATTATCTAAAAACGAAAGAGCATGGGCTGATTATAACTATAACCAAGCAAAAGTAAACAGTGAAAATACAACATTTGGAGATAAAACAATAGGTACTGTTACTAGAGGGATAAAAGATTTATTTAGCAATATGACTGATGCCAGAGATGTGGTAGATGAAAACGGCAACACAACAAGATTACCAAGTTATAATGAACTAAAACAACAAAAAGTATCTGGAGATTATAAAACAGGAGTAGGAAAATTTTTAGGAGATGCATCTTATAATATTTCAAAAATAGGTGCATCAACTCTAATGAACATCCCAACTTTGGGTGTCGGAGGAAGTGCAATATATTGGGGTGATATGTACTTTGATTCATACAATAATGCTAAAAATGAAGGATATAGTTCAGATAAAGCATTTAAATATGCACTTACAAATACAAGCTTTGAATATATAACTGGTAAATTTTTAGGAAGTGCAACAAAAGGATTAACTGGTGGACAAACAAGTGAATTATCAAATGCTATTTCTAATGGTATAAATAGATTAATAAGTAATCCCAGAGCAGCTTATATAATTGGTAATGCAGGTTCAGAAGCAACTGAAGAATTTATCCAAGAATATCTAGATAATTTAAATAAATTGGTTACTTTAGAAGGAAGTAAAGATCCAAAGGATTATATTAATGTTTTAACAGATAAAAATATATTAAAAGATGCATTATATTCAGCAGGTGTTGGAGCAATATCTGGTGGAGTAATGAGTGGTATTAATAGTACTGAAGCGAGTAACGTAATAAATAATAGCAATTTATTAGAGACATTCAAAAATTCTCTTACAGAAACTAGAGATTCATTAACTGACAAAAGTGAAATTGTAAAATATAATAAACTTATAAATGAAATAGATGAATATATAACAGCACCATTTGGAAACGAGAAAAAAATTTATGACGTATTACCAACCGTAGAAGAACTGTCAAAAAATAACTTAAATAAAAAGAATATAGAGAAAAAGAATAACACTCAAAAAGTTCAAGAGGATTTTAATAATAATACAACTGTTGAACAATCTAATCAAAGTAAAGAACAAATTCAAAATAGAATAGCATCACTAAAAGAAGAATTACAAACCTATGAAACATTTACTAACGAAGCTACAAGAACAGAAAGTGAAACTAGAGAAATAAATAATATAAAGCAAGAAATAAAGAACTTGCAACAAGAATTAAAGCAACAAAATAATATTCCTACAGTTCAAGATTTAGTAAATCAAGAAAGAAATCAAAATAATAATCCTACGATGCAAGAATTACAACAAGATGGATTTAAATACAGTGATTCAACAAATCTATCTTTTGATAATCAATTGGATTTGTGGTCCAACAATCAATGGAATAAAGATACAAATATGGTAATGTTAAAAAATACGCCTAAGATATATTTGGATGCTGGATTAAAAGAAAATGCAATAACAGTTACACCATCTAAAATGAAAGAAATAGTATATGGTAACAAAAACCATATTGGAATTGGTTTAGAAAATGCAAAAAAATTACCACAACAGATAGCTAATCCATTAAATATAATTGAATCTACAACTAAAAAAAATAGCATTGTAATAGCTACTGAATTATCAGACGCAAATAATAATATGATAATTGCAGCTATGGCAATAAATGGATATGGAAGACTAGAATTATTAGATATATATGATAAAAAAACGATAAAAAAAATAACTTCGAATGCTGTTAGTAGCGCATACGGTAAAGACAATTATGATTCATGGATTAGTAGGAATAAAGATAAAATCATTTATGATAAAGATGACGGAATAATAAAAAAAAGAATTAATGGTGAGTGGGTCCAATCCCCAAACGACATTAATTCTTTTGCAGATACTTCAGCTGGAAACATTGCAAATAGCAACATAACTCCAACTTTAGAAGCATCTGCTTACGACAATAATATACCACAAATTAACGAAAAAGTCAAATTATTGCCTACTAATAATGATATGCAAAACTTTGAAAATAATGCAAAAAAAATAACAAATAAGGAAAAGAACTTTCAAAGTTTAGAAGCAACAGCACCAATAGCAGAACAAGAGCAAATAGCACCAGTGAAAAAAATAACTACTGATCCAACAAAAGAATCAAGTTATGATGATGCAGATTTACCTAACTTCTGGGAATTAAACAAAAATAAAAAGAGCAACCTTGATAATGAAATAGATGAATTTAAGAGAGCTGTTGATAGACAATTGCAAGAAGAAGCACCAACACCAAAACAAATAAAAAGAAATAACACTTTGAAAAGTCAATTTGAGACAATGTGGAGTGATTTTCAAGAAAAATTTGTAAATAGAAACTATGAAATAGACAAATATTCTAAAAAAACAGGCAATAAAGAAATAATGTTTAAAGGTGATATGTTAAATAATGTTGCTGGGGAAGTAACAGGAGATATTAATATAGGACAGACAGATAATTATGGTAAACAAATTGGCGAATCATTAAATAGTTTATTCAAAAATGCAAAGAAAAAAGGATATTATGATCAATTTGATGATTATCTAAAGCATTATTCAAATATTGATAGACATGGATACGGTAAAGGAAGTGTAGTTCCGTTAGAGTATTCTCAAAAGATGGTAAAGGCATATGAAAAATCTATACCTGGAATTAAGAATGAAGCGACTAAAGTATGGCAATATGGTAAAAATATGCTTAGCAACATGGAAGAAAATGGATTGATTTCAAAAGACTTCAAAGCAAAACTAGAAGATATGTATCCACATTATGTACCATATATACAATCAGATAGTATGGTTCCTTACATGGATGATTCAGGAGAAATAAAACCTAAGAAAGTAATTAAGAGAGCAGAAGGTAAAGCACATGATCTAATTACTGTAGAAGAAGCTTTAGAAAAATATACTTATGCACATAAAAAAGCTATAAGACAAAATGATTTATATAAAGAAATAGTAAAAACATCAAAAGAAAAAGTATATGTAGGAGGAGATGAAAGAACAGAACCTACACAATTAAATAAAAGTTTAATTAAAGATGTAGAAGGAAATGGATATTTAACTGCGTATATAGATGGTGATACACAGCAAGCTAAAATATCTGATGCCCTTTATCAAGAATTAGCAAAAACAAAAGAACTAAGGATAAAAGATTTAGAAAGCAAATATGCACCAATATTAAAACCATTACAAAAAGTTAGTGAAATAAGAAGAAATATTCTTACAACATGGAATCCGAGCTTCCTATTAACAAATTCTATAAAAGACATACAAGATGGATTGTTAAATTCAAAATATACAATGGATATGGCTAAGAATTATCCAGGAGCTTTTTATGAGTTAGCGACTCAAAGCACTGATACAGCAAGACAGTTTTCAGCATTATATGGTTCTGGAATGGTTATGGGAGAATATCAAATAGATAAATTAACAAATTCTACAAAAAATTTAGATATAAAACAAATGAATAAAATAATGCAAGCAATTCCAAATCTAAATGAAATAATAGAGCTAACACCAAGATATGCAGAATTTAAAGCAAGTCTAGAACACGGAACATCTGTAACAGAAGCAATGTATAATGCTAGAGAATTAACAACAAACTTTGGTCGTGGCGGATATATAACAAAAGCATTAAATAGAAATGGATTTACTTTCTTAAACGCATCAGTACAAGGATTCGATAAAATGATTAGAAACTTTACTGGTGCTAACGGTTCAAAAGGTATTGCAGTAAGTGTTACAGGAACACTAATGAAAGTAGTCGCTTTAGGGGTAGCACCAGCATTATTCAATGCTACAGCATTTGGTGCAGGCGATGATGATGAAGACGAAGCATATAAAGCTTTACCGAACTACATAAAGGATAATTATTATTTATTTAAAGTTAAAGGATTAGGAAATAAAACTTCAAAATATTATGATGGAACTTTCTTGAGAATACCTAAAGGAAGAGTTTTAAGTGTATTTGGAAGTGCTGCAAGAAGGACACTAGAATTTACAAAGGGCGATAAAAATGCATTTGATGGATATCTAAAAAATGTAGATTCGCAAGTTGGTATCAATAATCCGGAAGAAAATAATATTTTTGCACCTATTAAACAAGCATTTGGAAGTAAAAATGGAGAAGCATGGTATGGAGGAGATATTGTACCGAAAAGATTACAAAACAAACCTGTAGCAGAACAATATGATGAATCAACAGATGAATTTAGCAAATGGTTAGGCAAAACATTAAATATAAGTCCTTACAAAATCAATTACTTAGTAGATCAATATAGTGGTGGAGCAGGAGATATCGTTCTACCCATGATAACTAAAGAAACTACTAATGGAGCAACTACTGTTCCTGATTACTTATTAGCACCATTGAAAGATAAATTTATAGTAAATAGTACAGATGATAATAAATATGCTTCAAACTTTTATTCGTCACTTGAAAAAGCTCAAACAAAAGCAAATGGAGAAAAAGCAAAAGTAGAAGATAAATTAAAATATAAGTATATGAGTAGCATTAGTTCTGATATGTCAAAGCTATATAAAGAAAAAAGAGAAATACAATTAGATGATTCATTAACAAAAAAGCAAAAATATAAAAAAGTACAAAATGTCCAAAAAGAAATCAATCGATTAGCAGAAGAAGGAATAAAAGATTATAAGGTAAAGGATTTAAAATCTAATTATGGAAAAATAGCTAACAAAGAATATTATAAAAACAATAAAAATGAATGGTCTGTAATTAAAGATGAAGAAAGTGCAGATTTAAATAGTATGAGAATGACATCAAATGAAAAGAATAACTATTTTATTGCTAAAAACAAAATAAGTAATATAAAACAACAAGATATTGATTCTAAAATTAAAAAGTCAAAAATATCAGATGTAGTATTAAAAACAAATTTATCTGATGAAAAGATGGCTTATCTGTATGGTAAATATTATTCAAAAGAAGAGACATTAGATATAATACAAGATGCTGGAATTTCAATAAAAGAGTTCATAAAATTTGATAGCCAAGATATTGAAAGTGATTACTATGCAAATGGCAAAGCTGTACCAAATTCTAAAAAGAAAAAAACAATAGCATATATCAATAGTTTAAATCTATCAGCAATACAAAAAGCAATGTTAATAAGAATGGAATACAGTAGTTTTACTTCATATGATAGACAGATAATTCAGTATGTTAATAATCAAAAATTAAATTCAGAAGATAAAAAAGCAATATATGAAAAGTTAGGATTTAAAATAAGAAATGGTAGGGTGTATTCAAAATGAGAAAAGAAAATAATTTAGTTAGAACCGCCCAAGATTTAGAAAGAAAATATGATTTTTCTCAACTAGGAATCTTAAAGAAAAACTATGAATTGCAAAAAGAATCACTTACTAAAGTAGAAAATGAATTAAATGATTTTGCAAATGCAACAACGAATGCTCTAGAAGAGTTACAAGACCAGGTAGATGGAAATATTTCTACCTGGTTTTATTCTGGAGTACCAACAACTTCAAACGCACCTGCTAATAGCTGGACTACAGATGAAGAGAAAAACAATCATTTAGGAGATTTATATTATGATCAAGAAACAGGATATGCTTATAGATTTGCATTAGATAATAGTATTTATAAATGGATTAGTATAAAAGACACAGATGTAACTAGAGCATTAGCATTAGCAAATGCAGCACAAGATACTGCAGATGCTAAAAGAAGAGTATTTGTAAGTACTCCTAGTCCTCCATACGATGTTGGGGATTTATGGATAAGAAACCAAGAATTATACAGATGTCAAACATCAAAAGCATCATCAGAATCATATGAAAGTAACGATTGGATAGTTGCTACAAAATATACTGATGATACAGTTGCTAACCAAGTAGGAGCAAACTTGACTATCTTAAGTGGTACTGTAACTGAAATAAGAGAAGATGTTGATGAACTAGAAACAACTATGACTAATACAGTTGAATTAGTCGATGATCAAGGAGATAGAATTGGAACATTAGAAACACAAACATCCCAAACTTCCCAGACAGTAAATGAAATATCACAAACCGTATCATATATTGGAAAGCTGGAAGTTGATAAAGAAACATTTGATTATATACATATTACTGATGCTAAACAAGATCAATTACTTAATCTAATAATAACTGGAAAATTTGGGCAGTTAGTAACAGGCGATGATTTAGTAGTAAGTGAAGATTTAACTATGACTGATACATATCTAATAGTGGATAAAACATTAGAATTAAGCCAAGATGCAATTACATATCATTTGCCAGATATGAATTTAAAGGACGGAGATAAATTAATTATAATCGATGGTGTAGTTACTGTTGAAAGAGAAGATGGGACAATTGAAACACTAAGTGATGAAACAATAATTACATTATACGAAGGAGAAAACTATGTTTATTTACAATCATACAGAAACAAAGATACTAAGTTACATTTGAAATACAAAATAGCAAATGATTATACAAAAGAATTTGCAACAAAAGTTGAACTTAACACATCAATTGTTCAAACAAGGAGTGATATAACAGCTACCATTGAAGAAAACTATTATGATAGATCAACTGTAGAACAACTACTATTAGATACAAAAAATGGACTAACAAATAAGTACAGTGTAGGTGGTGGAAATAATCTATTTAGAAATACAGGATTATATTTTGAAACTAACACAAGTAATTATTCAAGTGGATATGAATTTTGGAATGGAACTGTAAAAAGAGTAACCAATATGAATAGTAAATCAAAAACATCAATGTATTTACAGAATGGAACAGTTTCTCAAAGACAAGAAGTTCCAAATGATATTTATACAGTTTCATTTCAATATAATAGATTAAATAACCTAGCAATAGCCAGTGTAAATATAAATGACATAGAATTTGAATTAGATGAGAGTGGAACATTTTCTCAAACAATAGAAATACAAACTAGTGATATAAGAATAGAATTTGAATGCGATACAATTGACGGATATGAAATATATGAATTGATGTGTAATTTTGGAGAAGTAGCACTACAATATACACAAAATGCTAATGAAACTAAAACTGATACAGTAGAAATTTCAGAAGGTATAAAGATAACAGATAATAGAACGAATAGTATATTTAGAGCAAATTCAGATGGTATAAGAATATACGACAAAAATGATGAAACTAACATCACCACTGAATTTACAGATAAAGGAACAAATACCAAAATGATTACAGCTAATCAAGGAATAATAGCCGACACGTTAATAGAAAAAGTAGGTGATCAAGTATGGATAGTAGGAATTTAGAAGTGATAATATGGCAATATTAACAACCGAATATCAATTTTTAGGACAAGCATATTTAGGAACAGATAGCTATAATCATTCTTTATACATTAGAATTTACGCAAAATATTCTACTCAAGAAATAAACAACAATAGATCTTATGTATATTATCAAGCTAGAACATATTTTGAAGGCGGATATATTATAGATCAACAAGGAAGCGGAAGTGTAAATGGCACAAGTGCAAATACTGTAAGTAATACTGTTACAAGACCAACAACAGGTGAAAATATAATTGCAACAACCGAAGGATGGGTATCACATGATAACGATGGAAAAAAATCAATATCATGTAGTGCATCCTTAAGTTTTCCAAATTGGGGATGGGGAAACACAGCAAATGGAAGTGCAGATTTACCAAATATTCCAAGATTTGCAACAATTACTGATTATCCAGCAAGTTTTACAGATGAAGAAAATCCGTATTTTAAATTTTCTAATCCAGCAAACGCAAGTATGAGTTGCTGGTTAGAAATAAATCCAACAGGAGAACACCTAGCAACTAGAACTTTATCAGGAACGAGTGGTACTTACACGTGGAATTTAACGGAAGCAGAAAGAAATCAATTAAGAGCAAAAACTCCAAATTCTAATGTTGCTACATGTAGAATTGGATTATATTCAACAATTGGTGGTACAACAAGTCCAAATTATAAAGACGTACAATATAGGATAGTGAATGCTAATCCAACAAATCCAGCTATTGAAGTAGTTGATAACAACCAAATTACAAAAAATTTAACAGGAACAACAGATGTTATTGTTAGAGGTCATTCAACATTAGGTGTAAATATATATCCGTCATATAAAGCAATTGCACAAAAAGGTGCAACAATGAAAAAATATACTTTAGAAGGTTATGAACAAACATATTCTGAAAATCAAACAGTATCGTTTTCTATACCAAATTATTCTAAAAATGGATTTACACTTTATTCTGTAGATAGTAGAGGAAATAGTACACCATCAATAAACACAGAACCTTTCCCATCTCAGTTTTTTATTGATTACTTTGATATAACAAAAGGAGCGATAAGCCTAGCAAGAGGAAACAGTGGAGTTGGTGAAGAAGTAACACTATCATATAGTGGTACATTTTGGAATGGAAATTTTGGAGCGGCAGATAATAGTTTAACAGCAACATACAAATACAAAAAAACAACCTCTAATATATGGATAACAGGAACAACAACAATAAATCCAACCATATCAAATAATAATTTTAGTTATAGTGGACAAATAGCGGGAAATACACAATCTCATGGATTTGACATAGATGACAGTTATGATTTTGAAATAGTAATATCAGATTCATTAAGTACAGTAACATTTAGTGCAATTTTAGGATCAGGGAAACCTGCTATAGCATTATGTGGCAATAAATTAGCATTAGGAGATAAATATGATACTAGTTTAGGTGGAATACAGCTATGGGGAGACATTTATATTAATGGAAATAGGATTAGTTAGGAGGAAAAAAATATGCAAAGATATACTAAAACAAATTGGGTTGTGGATGTTACAAAAATAAATCCAACAAACATGAATAAAATAGAAAATCAGTTAGAAACACTAACTGATGAAGTAATTAATATTGAAACTGATATGCCAACAGTACCAACAAATGTAAGTGCTTTTACAAACGATGCTGGATATTTAACACAACATCAGGATATAACAGGGAAAGAGAATAATACAAATAAAGTAACAAGTATATCTAGTTCAAGTACAGATACACAATATCCAAGTGCAAAGTGTGTATATGATGCAATCAATAATGCAATAGGAAATGTGTTAGGAGGTAGTTATTAATGGCTAGAATAGACACAGTAACCAATTTCTTAACAGACGTTGCCGATAGTATTAGAAGCAAAACAGGTAAGAGCGAACCTATTGCTTGTGAGGACTTTGATACAGAGATAGCAAGTATTCAAACCGGAGGCGGTGGAACAGAAAAAAAGACAGTCTTCTTTTATGATTATGATGGCACTTTAAAAAATAGTTACACAAAAAACGAATTTTTAGCTTTAAATACGTTACCAGCTAATCCAACCCATGAAGGATTAATTGCTCAAGGTTGGAATTGGGATTTGGAAGACGCAAAAAATTATGTAAATACATATGACTATTTAATAATTGGTCAAACATATGAAACAAATAATGGAAATACTAGAATTTATATAACACTTGAAAATGAATTAAGTCCATATATTCAAATAGGGATTAAGGGAGAAGCACTTGTTGATTGGGGAGACGGAACTACATCAACAATTACAGGTTCTAGTTTAAGAACTGATTATTATGCACAGCATACTTATGCAAGTGTTGGTAGTTATGTTATTGAAATATCAAGTGAAAGTACAATATCTATACATGGCGGTGCTTATGGAACCAAATTAATTACTGCTACTGTTATTACAACTTATGGTGTTAATTCACTTAATGATAATAAAGTCTATTATAGTTGTGTAAAGAGAATTGAACTTGGAAATAATGTAAGATTGGACGATGGCTCGTTTGGATATTTAAACAAATTAGAAACAATTACAATTCCAATAGCTATTACAAATTTGCCATATTCGTATTTATTTCAGGAATGTAATAGTTTAAAAGCATTGATATTACCGAAGACAGCGCAAGGAACTTGCGGTGGTTCAACTTTTTTAAGCAATGCTTATAAATTAGAAACACTTTCATTAAATAGAGGAATTACAATTATAGGCATGGTTTCATATGGGAACTTTGAACTTATAACTATTCCGGACACCGTTACTTCATTAAATGGTGGTTTTGTACAAAATAGTAATTTAAAAAAAGTAGTTATTCCAAATTCTCTTACAGAAGGTGTAAATTTTAATTCTGATTATTCATTAGAAGAAATAAATTTTCCTAGTACAACAAGGAATATTTCAGGATATGTAGCTAACAATAACTATGCTTTAAAGAGTATAACAATTCCTTCTCTAGTTACAAATATTCAAAACTATTCATTTCAAAATTGTATGGGTTTAAAAACAGTTACTTTTGAAGGTGAAATCACGACGATTAATCAAAGTGCTTTTCAAGGTTGTATTCGTTTAGAAGAAATAACCATTCCTGCAAGTGTAACAACTTTTTCACCAAATGTTTTTGTTGATTGTAAAAGTTTAAAAAAAATAAAAAATTATTCAAATAAATTAAATAATTATCTTTTTGGTAATTGTTCAAATTTAGAAACGATTGAAATGGATTTTACAGATTTGACATTAATACCGGCAAATTGTTTTCAAGGTTGTTCGTCATTAAAAAGTTTACCTTTTTCCGAAATGAACAACGTAACAATGATTGGGCAAAGTGCTTTTTCAGCTTGCTATTCATTTAATGTAGATGAATTAAATGATAATATAATAACAATCAATGCTAGTGCCTTTTCGGGTTGTATTTATCTAAATTTATCAAAACTTCCAAGTTCTCTTACTACATTAGGCTCAGGTGCTTTTGCAGGTTGTAAAAATGAAAGTTTAAAAACAATACCCGATGGTGTGTCAAGATTAGAAAATAATACTTTTATTAGCAATTCATTTACACAAATTTCGATGAGCAATGTAACATATATTGGTGGAACAAGTACTACAAATGGTTGTTTTAAACTTATGCCAAATATTGTTGCTTTTTGGATAGGTTCAGCAATTACAAATGCAGGATTGTTAAGGTATTCTTTAAGTAGTAATAATGTAGCTAATTATAAAAAAATCTTTATCAATTTACCAAGAGCAACTGTTCAGTCATTTACAAATTATACTTATGCGTTTTGTAATAGTTCATCAAAGCAATCTATAATTGTATGTAATGATGACGCAGGTTGGCTAACTAAAGAGGAATTTGACGCAATAGATTGGGAAAACTATGTGGAGGAATAAAAATGAAAAAAGCATTGACTAATATTAAAGGAGTTAAAAATGGATAAAGAATATATAGAAAGACTTGTAGCAGTAGAACAAAGATCAAAATCAAATACAAAAAGATTAGATGATAAAGATGGCAAAGACGCAGAACAAGATAACAAAATAAGTGCATTATCAGATGTATATATAGCACTTACTAAAGTAGAAGATAGAGTTACGAATATAGATGAAAAAGTTGTAACAATAAGTAAAGATCTAAAAGAAATTAAAGATAAACCTGGTAAGAGAATGGATTCAATCTGGATAGTAGCTGCAACAGCTATTATAACAGGGTTAATTACGTATACATTCACAGTACTAGGATTAAGATAAGGAGAGAAAGAAAATGAATTTTAAAAAAATATGGAATAATAGAACATTTAGAACATTTGTTCAAGTTTTTTTAGGAACAATAGCTGCATATTTTGCGGATTATACTTTTGAAATAGAAAGCAAAAAAATTATATGTTTAATAATAATGGCAACATCAACTGCATTTACAAAAATTATGCCATTACTTGAAGAAAATAAAACAGTTTCGAACACAACTGAACAGGTACAAGACGCAAATATTCAAGAAAATGCAGCTACAGAAAAACAAGATGAAGGTGTGCAAGAAGAGGTAAAGAATGACTAAAGTATTTGGAATAGATATATCTGTATGGCAAAGAGGGATGAAACTAGCAACCGCAAAAAGTGAGGGAGCTAGTTTTGTTATTATTAGAGGTATGTATGGCAATGCAAAAGATGTTATATTCGAAGACTTTTATAAAGAAGCAAAAAATTGTGGATTAGGTGTAGGAGTTTATCAATGGGGAAGAGCTGCAAATGTAGCACAAGCAAGAGAAGAAGCACAACTATTGATAGAACATTGTTTAAAAGGAAAAGTTCTAGAATATCCAATTTATTATGATGTAGAAGATAGTATTCTATTGAAAAAAGGTGTAAATGAAACTACAGAAATAGTTAAAGCATGGTGTGAAACGATAGAAAATGCTGGATATTTTGCAGGAGTATATATGAATCAATCATGTTTTCAATACGAAGTATTAGGTGGAGAATTAGCAGAACTTTATAGTCAATGGAGAGCATATTGGACAACAGAAGATAGAAGACCTATTTGTCAAATGTGGCAATTTGGAGGAGAGACTAATTTAATTAGAACAAATCGAGTTGCTGGATATGTTTGTGATCAAGATTTTGCATATGAAGATTTTCCTAATATAATAAAAAAAGCAAGTTTAAATGGTTATAATAATATTTTTCCATCTCCTAAAAAAAATATATCAGAAATAGTAAGAGAAGTAATAAACGGATTGTGGGGAAATGGAGATGCACGAAAAAAATTGCTTGCAGAAGCAGGATATGATTATCAAAAAGTCCAATCAGAAGTAAACAGATTACTTAATAACAACTTAACAACAGCTAAATATTATGTGGTACAACAAGGAGATACACTATCTAAAATTGCTAAAGATAATAATACTACAGTAAATCAATTAGTAAATTGGAACAATATCAAAAATCCAAATTTGATTTATGCAGGACAAAAAATAAGAGTAAAATAAGTAAGAGGACTAGCCATTAGGTTAATCCTCTTTTTTTGTTCGTATTTTAAATTGACATAACAAGACATTTATAATATAATGATTAGCAGATGTATATCTGTTTAGTTTTGGGTGTCTTACTCTTTCCAATTGAAGTACTTTTTGTATGAAAAGAGGAAGGAGGTGGTCCAGATGAAGAAAGGCAATTATGGAATATTTAATTATTCTAGTTGTAATCTTGTATTTATTGCAAGACTCAAAGCATCAGGATTAACACAAAAACGGCACCCATCAACTAAGATGGGTGCCTCATCAGATTTCGAACAATTGGACTGAGAGGATACCTACAATGCAGAATAGATATACATCTCTTTTTATATTATACTAAATAAATAGCATAATATTCAAAAAAATGAACTTTGAAAATAAAATAAATTTAGACATAGTTCATCCGTACGATATCATCGTACTATAACTAAATTATATCACAACGTAAAAAATTTGCAACATAAAATTTAATTAGTGGTATATACTGTACAACTTTTTAAAGTAAAAGTCAATCTTTTTTGTACTTTTCAATATAATCCATTCCAAATTCTTTTACGAATAATTCAAGTGAATATTTTTTTACAAATATTTCCTGTGCTAAGAACTTCATTTTCAAATCAAAATCTCTATCATGATGTATAGCAGATTCTCCCTTTGTATGATGGGATTCGCATAATGGAATAACTAATCCATATTTTATAGAAGTATGTCTATATGAGCCATAAAATACCTCGTGAAGATTATCTTTTTTTTCACCACATATAATACAATGTTCTAAGTCGTTGGTTATAATACTGAATCTATTTTTATCTTCTTTTCTGTGTTTGTATGTCTGCTTTTTTATTTTTCCACTTTTAAGTGGACTTTTTTTATTTAAAGTGGACTTTTTATAGAACGAATTTTTAACATCTTTCGTTTTATACTCCTTATCCTTACATTCCTTACATTCTGATAATCTTATTTCTTTATTTAATAATTTGCAAAATGGTTTATTCTTCCTTTTCTTAAGATATATACAATACATAATATTTCCTTTCTATATTATATAATGAATACCAAAAGGTCTTTACTGG
>AUXO013871092.1_pt1 | contig 15344 bp, 12 predicted proteins | sample 768731 | NCBI WGS metagenome assembly AUXO01 (sample SAMN02715735, study PRJNA202380) | gut metagenome | biome: sheep rumen | host: Ovis aries | place: New Zealand: Palmerston North
CATGTAATAAAAAATCCTCCTATATAATACATACTCAAGAAGTGCTAAAAATAGGAAAAAAATTTGAAAATATTTTTTAAATAGTTAAATTAGAACTCATATAAACAAAAAAGATGGAAATCCATCTTTGAATGTATAACTTATTTTATATATGTTTTATGAAAAATTATAATAAATATGAGTGACATCAAAACTATCACTGTTTACTTCAATTAAAGTTCCACCTAATTTATCTGATCTATAGAAATCGCATGTAGAACTTTTGAGACCATATGTCATTCTAATACCTTCAAATATTACACTAGCGTTATTTTGATGTTCATGCCCTGCGAATATTCCATCGATATATGAATCCACAAACGAATAGAAAGCATCTCCATTTTTATCTATGACTAGATTAGTGTTTTCGTGGAAAGAACCAAAATCTCCATCATCATTTTCTGGTATTACGAATGATTTGATTGTTTTAAGATCATTTACTTTAGTCTGATATTTAATATATACAGCTGTAGTCATCATTGAAGGCATTACATGCAGTCCTACAAATCCTTTTACAGCTACACCATTATTATAGGCTTTAGCTTTTTCTTGAGAATCAACGATAAACTTAACTTGTGATTCATCAATTCCATATAGTGAATTATTATTATCTATTCCATCGACCATTGAACAGCCTTTAGTATCAATCATATAAATTGTTCTGACAAGTTTATCATCAATAAATAAACCTATAGAATAGTTACCATTTCCAGTTAGTTCACTTCTTCTTACAAATAAGCAGTTACTAGCGTTTAAAAATTTGTTAACTTGATAATCTGTTCCAACCTTTGATTCATTATCATGGTTTCCAAATACTGGTGCCCAAGGGATATTATAACTATCCATGTGATTTACTATTGATGTAAAAATAGATCCATCTGAATCATATTTACCATAGATGATATCGCCAGTTAATAGAATTAAATCTGGATTAGTTTCACCAACAACATAATCCATATATTGATAAGCTCTATCATTTAATTCTTCTTCGCTAGTCATGAAAACCTGCGGATCTGTTAACTGTAAAACTTTTAGTGTTTTATTTTTCGTTTTAATACTAAAATCAAGAGGGTATTCAATTTGAACTTGTTCATTTGTGTCGCTTGATGATTTTAACTCATCAATACTACTAGTTGTATTTTGAGAAGTATTATCCGTTTTTGAACATCCAATAATAAATAAAAGCACTAATAATAATTCTAAAAACAATACCCTCTTCATAAGCTTAAAACTCCTATTATTTATTTTTTAAGAATCTATCCAAAGCTCTAGATTTAATTGCGTAATTCAAAATAACTCTAGCGTTTTCTTGTAATTCATATAGTGTAATAGCGTCATGTTTTCCATAATTTTCAAGCAAGCTATTGCCTTTATCATATACATTATAACCAGTTCCACCAGGCATAAGCACATTTATTCCACTTCTTACTCTATATGCATTTCCGCTACACATAGGGAATTCTTTAGAAGTGTAGAACTGCATCCACCAATCTGTCATAACGAGACCAGTAAATCCACACTCATCTCTCAAAAATTCCATTACACTATCAAAGTTATAGTGAGCGTGCACAGAATTGATTAAGTTATAAGATGTCATTATTGAGCTTGGCTTAGAATTCTTTAACATATATTCAAAGTTTCTTAAATAGATTTCTCTTATCGCTTTAACCGATACTCTAGAATCATTTAAGTTTCTATTGAATTCTTGGTTATTACAGAAAAAGTGCTTAGGAGTTGAATAAACGCCAGTTTTTTCTATTCCTCTTATATACGCTGAAGCAGTTAATCCAGATAATAATGGATCTTCAGAAAAATATTCAAAATTTCTTCCGCATAATGGATTTCTATGGATGTTCATCCCTGGAGCTAACACAGTATCAATATCTTTATCTATCGCTTCTAAGCCTTTTAAATATCCTAGTTCTTCTATTAATTCAGTATTGTAAGTTGATGCGAAGAGTGTACCTACAGGTAGAGATGATGAATCATATTTAAGTCTTAGCCCTTGTGGACCATCACATGTTATAATTGGTGGAATTCCTTTTTCTCTTAGTGATTCACTTACTCCGCCGATTGCGCCAGTATTTCCCTTAGTTCCAAGTTTAGAATCACATAATCCTTCTCCGCATGATATTAAACTTAAATCATCCAATGATAATACTGATATAAAATCATCCATAGAGATTTTTCCATCTCTTACATCAACTAACTGTTCACCATGATATTCTTTAGGTTCAATTGGTTCTTTAATTAGTGATAAAGTACGTTCTTTGATTGTTGAGTCAGTAGGTTTTATTCTTTCATATTTAAAGACGCCATCAGAATTTGACATTCTATCAAAGACTTTATCTTCACTTAACGAGAATAGAGGTGTAACTCTTTTAACCACTATATCATTATCATATTTAAATTTATAAATGGACTCAAAATCTATTGAATTATCTGTTAAAAAGAATTCATAAATACCTTTTTCTAAAACATATGAACTATAATTTATAGAATCTTTATCATCATCAAATGATGAAAAATCTTTTAAATCAAATTCCATTTCTATATTAGTTTCTTCATTAGGTTTGAGTTCTTTAGTTTTTTTAAATGATACTAGAACTTTTTCTGCTTTAGAAAGCTTTCCTATAGGCGCAGTTAAATATATTTCTATTACATCTTTAGATGAATATTCACCTATATTTTTAACTAATATATCAAATTTGTATTTAGTGCCTGTCACAGATGTTGATAGTACTTCATTTTTAAATTTAGTATAAGATAGTCCATATCCAAATGGATATAAAATAGAATCTTTATTAAATGTTAAAGAATATCTATAACCAACAAATATATCTTCAGTGTAGTTATTATAATCTTTAGAACCAAAATCTTTTGATGATGGATAATCGTTATAATCTTTTAGGAATTCGTGAGGAAGTCTACCTGATGGAGAAACGCCACTTAATATCTTTCCAAGAGCGTTACCACCTTCCATACCGCCTTGATACGCTAGAATTATAGAATCAAATTTATATTTATATGTAAATGATAAGTCGATCTGGTTTCCTATATTTAGAATTAATATGGTTTTATCAAATTTATTTGTGACTTTTTCTAACATATCGGCTTCAAGATCAGATAAATAATATGAGCCCTTTTCAAGCTTCATATCTTGTCCTTCTCCAGAAGTTCTGCCTATTACTATTATTGCGGTATTTGAAAAATCATAAGCTTTATCAATAGTAGAATTTGATAATTTCATTTCTATTCTACTATTAGGCCACTTAGCCCAATCATCACCAATTATCTTCTCTTGATTCTTGGTTATAAAACTAACATATTCATTAAATAGTTCCATATTGATATCAAAGCCATTATTATATAAGCCTTCTATCACGTTTACTATATGAGGTGGATCGATTTTGCCTGATCCATTCCCGCAATTATAGTATTCAATAGCGCATCTACCAAACACTGATAATTTACTTCCTATTTTTAAAGGTAATGTATTATTATCATTTTTCAATAATACAATTCCTTCCGTTGCGACTTTAAGGCACGCTTCAATCATCTTTTCATTAATTGTGTATTGAGATATTTCATCTCTATTTGTTTTTGGTTCTGTTGGATAAAAATTCATAAAATCACCTTCTTAAATAAATTATACAATATTTTTTTGATTATGCGTCTATATAGTAGTAATTTATTATTCACTTAGAAAATAATATGTATTATAATATTTTTATAATTATGAGTCTAAGAAATAAAACAGTTAAGTATATTAATAATATTTGTCCTAACAAGTTAAATAATAAAACATATGTGGTTACAGGTTCAACTAGTGGCGTAGGCTTAAAAACTATAGAAGAGCTTATTTTTTTAAATGCGAAAGTTATATTTGCAGTAAGAAACATAGAAAAGGCTAGATCTATAATAAATGAACTAAAAAAAGAATATAACGATTTTAATTATCTTATTCTAAAATTAGATTTGTCTAATTTAAAATCAATAGATGAATTTGTCGAATATATTATAAATAATAAAATTGATATTGATGGTTTTATCAATAACGCAGGAATATATAATCATAAATTAGAATACACTTTAGATGGATTTGAATCAAATATAGGAACAAACTATATTGGTACATATTATCTAACAAACAAACTGATTCCATACTTAAAGACTTTAAATCATAGTGTGACACTAATTAATACTACTTCTATTTCTTATAAGTATGCAAAGATTAATTATAATGATTTCTTAGGAACTAATAATTATTCTAAATTTAAATCTTACAGCGAAAGCAAATTATGCATGCTTAAATATTCTTTATATTTATTTAAAGAATTAATTGGCACTAATATTAAAGTATATATGGTGCATCCTGGAATAACATATTCTCCATTAATCATAAAGGCATATAATAAATTTATTGGATTTTTAGTAAAAACGTTTAGGTTTATATTCTTAAAAAGTGAGGATGCGGCTAGAGCTTCAATTTTGTGTATAAGTGGTAAAGCGGTACCTAATAACCTATATGGACCGCATATTTTCTTTGATGTATATGGAAAACCTAAGATAAACAAGATTAAAAAAAGCACATATCAAGATATAGATAAATTAATAGATTATACAGATTATTTAATCGATAAGAAAAAGAACTTTTGAATAATTCCCAAAAGTTCTTTTTCTATAGTTATTAGTTAAATTAATTTCTAAGTCCTATTACAAGCATTTGTTCATTATATGATAGAAAGAATTCACTTCCATCAATTTCGCCTGATAAATATATAGATTCACTGCTTAAATTAGACGCATCTAAAGATGGATACATAGACGCAACACTTTGTGCGTACGCTAAAGCTTCAGCTTCTGTAGCGCTTAATGTAGCTTCTAAGCTTCCATTCATTATTATAACCATTAATCCAGTACCAAAATCAATTTTAGGAAGTTTATTAGCTAGTTCGTTATTAGGCCACTCAGAATAGTTAAGCATTAAATTCAATTCTTCAGGTAAATGTAAGCTTGGCATAGTTGGATTAAAATTAAATTTTGTTACTTCAAATGAAGCGTTACCTTCTTGTCCGTCATAGTTACCAGTAACATCAAATTTTAGAGTGATGCCTAATTCATCATCTACATAAAAATCATATATTAATGTGATGATTGATACAGAGTTATCTAATTGATAATGTGTACATTTTCTACCCGCAACAGTTGTGCTTTCGAGTTTAACTGAATCTTTCTTATATTCATTAAATGTTAATAAATATGAATTGAATACTTCAAATAAACTATCAAATGTAACACCTGAAACTTCTAAACTGTTAGTTGTTAGTTGATATTCAAATTCATTATTTTCATTAGTTGAGAATATATGAGTATTACCATTATCTTTTAATAGTGCTGCGCCACCTTCAGTTGTTTTAACCCATAAGGCATTATCTTTCTTTCCAAGTGTCAATAATGCATATCCTGCTTGTTGTTCAGCTTGGTTAGTGTATTCACCTTTCACTTTTAATTCGATTTCATATCCAGTTAGCTTAGATAAAGAATCGATTTGATTACCAATATTTTGATAGTCAGTATTAACATCACTATCGCTTGTATTATTTTCTTTAGTTGTAATATTTCCAGTAAGAGATGCTAGTTGATCACAGCCAACTAAAAGTAAAGACATAAAACCTAATAATACTAAAAATAATAATTTCTTCATGTTTTTCCTTCCTTTTAAAGTTATTAGATATCATTATTATTTATTAATAATAAAAAAAATCAACATACTTGAGTATGATAATCGCAAAAAAATGAATTTTTATAATGTTTATCATTAATTAATGATTAATTTTTGAATTAATCGGTTATAACCATATCCATTTTAATATCATGTTCATCATTTTCTATATAGTCTATTAAACATTCTTTAAAACATACACCCATTTTAAATGTTGTTTTATCTAAAAGATATCTATCATAATAAGCTTTTCCATATCCTATTCTATAACCTCTTTTATCGAAGACTATACCAGGAATAATTATTAAATCTATAGAAAATGATTTTATATTGGTATTTGGCTCTTCAATACCATATTTAGATATATTACTTAAATCATTAATGTTTTCAATTTTATAAAACTCTATTGAATAATCATCCAATACTTTAGGTAAATATACTTCTTTTTCATTGTTTAATGAATCTATAATCAATTCATCAATATCTACTTCGCTACCAATATGCTTAAAGAAGCCAACTGATTTGGCCTCTTTAAACTCTTTAGTATTTTTAATAATATCAACTATTTTATTTGATTTTATATCTCTATTTGATAAATTGTTTCTAATAAAAAGGTATTCTTTTCTCAAGGATTTTTTATTACATTGGTCCATGATCTTTTAACATCGTTCTCCATACCATCTTTTTAGCTTTAGATGGTTTTATGTAACTATCAGAATCACTGCCACTAAAGTATTTAAAGTTTTTAAATTTTCTAGTGGTTGGTTTCCATTCTTTTAATCCGTCTCCATTTGGATCATGATTATTTATAAAATTAACAACATAATCAATCATAGTATCTTTGAGTTTATAATCGATATCTTCAAATGGCCTCCAGCTTTTATCCATATTACCGAATAAATACCATAAATCAGCTGCGTGGAACGCTTTATAAAGATTTCCTGGTAAACATCTATCAAAGAAATAACAATAAACATTACTCTTTTTCTTTTTATCATTATCCTTAGCCCAATTTAAAGCTAGATGATAAATGATTGGCGCAATAAAATCTTGAGATGTCACACCTAACATGATAGGGATATCTAACTCTTCTCTATTCTTTAATAATTTTTGTGGTTTATCTTTAATTATTTCTCCATCTATTCCAGGTTGAACTGTACGGAAGCCGTATTTGTTTCTGCTTCTTTCATACCACGCATTCCACAAGACATCTATCTTAACATTTTTTCTATCATCTTCATTATTTATTCCAGCCATTTTATCTACATCATCCCAAAATGGCGCAAACTTGTCTTTAGAAAGTGGTCCTAAAAGTCCCGGTATTACTCCACCACCAGATACCATAATTGCTGATTTAATAATTCCATCTAATTTCTTTGTATATAATAGGTCGGTAATGCTCATAGCGCCAGCTGATTGACCCATTAGCGTCATATTATTCTTATTTCCGCCAAAAGCTTCAATATTATCATAAACCCATTTAATAGCGAATAATTGGTCATGTAAACCTAGATTCAAATTTCTATATAAAGATAGCACATTTAATCTATACCCAATAGATACTAATATGATATTTCTTTTAGCGTATTCACTATTGTATCCCCAAGGGTATTCGTTTACCATACCATTTTCAAATCCACCACCATGAATGAATATTAATACTGATGATTTTTTAGGTTCTAATGGAGTGGTGATTGATAGAGTCATTGGACTTTCAACATAATTAAAAGTTAAGCCACCTCTAAACTCTTTTTCATAGAATTCTTCACTATTGTCTCTAAATGTTCCATATTGTACGCAGTCAAGTATAGGATTAGACGTATCATAGATTCCATCAATGATATATGGTTTAGGTAGTTCAAATCTTTCTGTAATAGCGTATGGTATACCATTAAATTCACACCTATTATTATCTTTTATATATCCTTTAATCTTTCCTACTTTAGTATCAATTATTCTTTCCATTTTCTTTCCTTATTTATCGTATTCCGCAACTTTTCCTGCGTTATTCCATAGTTTATTTGCTTTATTCATCCATCTCTTATAATCCTTAGGATGTTTAGGATATGCTTTATAGTGGTTACATAATTTGTTACCTTTAGTATATTGTTGAATTAGTTTCTTAAATGATTTATGAGATATTCTTCTCTTTAACCTTCCGCTAATTAATGCGAACAACATATTTGGTTCTTTATCGCCATCACTTTTAAATATGATATTCTTTTCAAATAAATAATCATTTTCTTCTTTACTCATATAGAATAAAGCGATAACTAAAGTCCTAATTAAATTGTTGAAACAACCAACTTTAGAATTATATTCCACATTTATTGGCCATAGATTATTAACACTACAATCTTTATTTCTTAGACATTTTTCTAATGTTGGAAGTGCCATATCAATATAGTCAAATGTCATCGCCATTCCTTCGCCACTCATAGGATTAGTTAAGCATGCGGAATCACCACAGATAAAGAAATTATCTGAAACAAATGAAAATGGTGAACGTGAATATGGAGTTGAACCTGTTTCAGTCTTTATTACCTTATAATCTTTTATTTTAACATTGTTTAAGAACTCTTCTTGTTTCTCTAAAGCGTGTTCAACTGAACCAACTGCGCCAGTTCCAATTAATCCGCCAAATTCGTTATCGCTTGGCGCAACCCACGATTTATAGTATGGCCAAGACGTGATTTCATTAGTTCTTTTTTTATCTAGCCATTCAACATAGGTTAATACCACATAGAATCTATCCATTGAAGATACATAGAATGGATCTACATAATCTGAATGCATATGTTTCCTTAATGCTGATCTGATTCCAGTCGCATCAACTATCAAGTTCGCATATAGCCTAATTGCTTTATTATCTTTAATTAACAAAAGCCCATTAGGTTTTCTTTTGTTATCATAAAGAATCGTTTTAACTTCAGTTTCATATGTAAACTCTGCGCCTTCATTTATCGCTTGTTTTTTAAACCTTAAGAATAATTTATGGAAGTGTGCAGCAAAGATATCTTTTCTATTCTTCTTTTCATTCTTATCTAACGCAGATCTTGTATATCCATCATGGAATATTTCTACACAATCTTCATCATTAATATTAGGAGTTTCTAATTGATGTTTAGAAAAATCATTTAATGGAAAATGAATTAAATCAAACCTATTACAAACATTTTCTTCCTTTTCTTTATCTAATACCAAAACGCTAAATCCTAGTTTAGATAGCCTATAAGCTAGATAAGTTCCAGATGTTCCAGAACCAACTATCAAACAATCGTACTTGTTTTCCATAAAAACCTCCTTTTGAAATGTATCTTATACTTTTATTATATACTATAAAGACAAAAATAAAAAGCCTTATGAAACCATAAGACCTTGTTAGCGCGATAGGACAAAAGTCCATTCAGTTTAGATTCTATTGATGTAGAATCTTGCAGCATTATTACAGATATAAGTTTTGAAATGGTTGTCATCATATTTTTCAACAACATGCATTCCATTCTTATCAATAATGCGGTACATTTCTTCCCTTGCTTCTTGTCTAGAAGAGAATACTTTACTTCTCATTTTAAATCCTGTAGAAGCAAGTGTGTAAAGATGAAAATTATACATTTAATATCCCTCCTTTTTTCTAGTTTAACGACATTTCGGTCAAGGGATATTAACTTAGCCTACATATTCTAAACCCAACAATATTTAAAGTCAACACTTATTTTTAAAATTTTTATTTTCGCCCAAATCAACTTTTTTTTAATAATTTTGGGCAATTATAATTAAATAAATACATAATAAAAACACCAAAAATGGTGTCTTTACTATTATAGATATTATTCAGTTTCTGTTGATTCACTAGAAGTATTTTCTTCAACAAATTCAGAATTAAATTCATTGCTTGAAGTATTTTCATTGAATACTTCTAATAAGAATAATGTTCTAGTTGTCATATGATATGGAAGTACGAAGAAGTCACCAATACCTAGACATAATAGACCTACAATATACCATCCAATAAATGATAAATCTAAAACGAATAGTTCCCACTTATGGCCTTTCATTTTTTCTTGTGATTTCTTTAGACATTCATTCCAACTCATATTAGTATTTTCATTAAGATAATAGAATGACAATGCATAAGAATACGATTTAATAATTCCAGGAATGATAAATAGTAATGTCCATAAAGCTAACATTAATGTTTTCATTAAGTAATGAACTAAAGATTGAGTGAATGATGAATCAAATCCAGATATTAATTTATTGAAATTAACTCTATCATCTTCTTTAGTAGCGACGCCTATTAATCCTCTTGTTACACCTAATTCAATTGCGCCACCTATAATTAATTGAAGTAAAGAAGTCAGACCAGCCGTAAATGGAGAGGTTCCAATTGATACAGATAGTATCAAGCCTTCAACTAGTAAAAATAAAGCCAATAACAACCATTTTTCAGTAAAAATATTGTTATCTAAAAGATCTCTTGCGTTTTGTTTAAGTAATTTTCTTGAAGTCATTTTTTCTCCTTTTATATAACTTTAATATTTCTTAAATTAATTTCACTACCTGTCAGAAGATATGTTTTTTCACTTTTACAATAAGGACATATTCTTCCGTGTTCAATAGTTGAATACGTTTTTTCGCAGTTTTCACAGAAAGTGACAGCCTTTAAATGCACTATGTGAATCTTACAATCTACTAGAAGTGGATGTTTTTTGATTTCCCAATTCCATAAATCTAAAAAGTATTCAGGAACTACTGTAGATACTTCTCCAAGTTCTAAAGTACATTCAAGTACCTTACTAGCGTTATTCTTTTTCGCAATTTGTTCTACTTGATCAACGCAGTAAAATACTATGCCTAATTCATGCATTATTTGTTCTCTTCTTCTACCGGCATACCAAATCTAGTTGGATTTGTATCAGTTGGGATAGCATTACCAGTATGTTTATGAGTCTTATGGAATTCTTTAGTAGCTTTGTTGTATTCTTTACGTTTCTTTCTCATTGCTTTAGCTTCAGCTGAGCCTGAATAAGCCATCATCTTGAAAGCTCTTGGAATAGCGTAGCCAAGTAGACCAGTAATCTTGTCTTCAGCACGTCTCATATCTGAGTTTTGTGGATGATCTCTCAATAAATGAATCGCATCAAATTTACATCTAGTTGTGCATATTCCGCAGCCGATACATTTATTCTCATCTACGATAGATGCGCCACAAGATAGACAACGTAATGTTTCTTTCTTAACTTGTTCTTCAGTTAAAGTTAAATGAGCGTCTCTAAATGAATGTTTGTAGTCAATTAATTCATCCATTCCAGCTTCTTGTCTACCACAGTTATCATATGATGGTAACATGATATCATCTTTATTTAATGGAGTGAAATTCCATCTATGGATACCGATTGTTGGATGAGCACCTTTTCTTACGTGTCTAATCAATGATTCAACTACGTGATGTCCTTGAGCGATAGCGTCAATAACGAATTTAGGTCCTGTATAAACATCTCCACCTACGTAGATATCTGGATCAGCAGTTTGGAATGTTAATTTATCAGCGATAGGATAATTTCCATGCCAGAAAGTAACTTTAGTTCCTTCTAGTAATTTACCCCATTCAATTGTTTGACCAATTGCGAATACAATTTTATCTGTGTTAACAGTGATTGTATCTTCTTCATTATATAGTGGGCTAAATTTATTAGTTTCAGGATCGATAGTTCTAACACATTTTTTAAGAACGATGCCTTTAACTTCACCCTTTTCATTTATTAATACTTCTTTTGGTCCATAACTATTAACGATTGTAATGTCTTCATCTAATGTTTCAGCGATTTCTTCATTAGATGCAGGCATAGTTTCTCTTGTCTCTAAAGCGAACATAGTAACGTTGCTAGCGCCTAAACGTTTCGCAGTTCTTGCGCAGTCAACCGCAACGTTACCGCCACCGATAACCACAACGTTTTCTTTTTCTTTAGAATCTTGATGTAGATATGCATCTTTTAAGTATTCAACCGCAATAGATGTTCCAATAGCGTCATCATTTAATACGCCAGGTCTCTTACCGCCTTGACATCCGATTGCGATATAGAATGCTTTATAACCTTGTTTCTTTAATTCTTCGATAGTGATATCTTTACCTACTTCAACACCGCATTTAATTTCTGCGCCTAGTTTCTTAATGATATCGATTTCAGCTTCGATAACATCTTTTTCTAGTTTATATGTAGGAATACCATAAGTCATCATACCACCAGCTTTTTCATTCTTTTCAAATACTGTTGGATGATATCCTCTTTGAGCTAGATAATATGCAGCAGTTAAACCAGCAGGTCCAGCACCAATAATAGCGATCTTTTCATCAAATTCGCCTTCTACTTTTGTTATTCTCTTTTCAGGAACGAATCTATCAGCTCTTTCCATATCCCATCTAGCGATAAATTTCTTAACCGCATCGATTGATACTGCTTGATCTACAGTTCCTCTTGTACATGCTTCTTCACATCTCTTATTACAGATTGCACCGCATACTGCAGGGAATGGGTTTTGAGTTTTAATCAATTCTAATGCTTCAGCGTAGTTTCCTTGGCTAGCCATCTTTAAGTATCCTTGAACAGGAACGTGTGCAGGACAAGCTACCTTACATGGAGCAGTACCGCTCTCATATGTTTCGCTCATACGCATAGTATCTCTATAGTTTTCATCCCACGCATATTTACCCCAATGAATCTTATCAGGAAGTGGAGATTTAGGATATTTAACTTCACTGCCATCTTTATGACATAATTTTTGTCCTAATTTAACAGCGCCTGTAGGACAATCTTCTACGCATAAACCACACGCAACACATTTAGATGGATCAACCTTCGCAGTGTAAGCGCTTCTTTCCATATTAGGAGTATTATAAAGTAGAGCAGTTCTTAATGCATTACAGATCTTAACATTACAGTTACAGATATCAAAGATATGAGTTTTACCATCAATGTTAGTAACCTGATGTACATATCCATTATCTTCAGCTTTCTTAAGTATATTTAAAGCTTCTTCTTTAGTGATATAGTGAGCTCTTCCTGTTTCAACTGTGTAATCAGCCATATCGCCAAGTTGGATACACCAATCATTAACATCATCTTCACAGCCTTCACCTAATACTTGTCTAGAATATCTACAAGAACAGATACCCGCAGAAATATGACCGCTATATTTTTGTAGCCAATAAGATATCTTTTCAATGCTCATAGCTTCTGGTTCAAGTTCAATAGCTTTTTCAACAGGTATTACATGCATACCAATACCATCTCCACCAGGTCTAACCATTGATGTGATATCTTCAAGTGGTAAGAATGTCATTCTTTCAAAGAAAGACGCTACCGCAGGATTCTTATCTATTCTATCAACTGATGAATTAAATAATTCTGCAGATCCAGGAACAAAATAAGATACTCTGTATCTTTTAACAGCTTTCGCATCCTTAATTGGTCCATTATCATCATAATTATCTCCATAATCATATTCGAAGATACCAATATATGAACCATCATCTAAAATCTTTTGTAAATCAATAGCGCTAAATTGTTTTTTGTTCATATCAAATAATTCTTCGAAAGTATAGAACTTTCTTAGTTTCATTTTTAACGCAACATCAACAATATCTTCATTGAGTACTTCTTTTAATCCCCAATATTCTGGACAGTTAGAATCTACTCCTTTCAACTTGTGTTTAACATTATCTGTTATTTTTCTTCCAAGTTTGCATAACTTCTTATCATATTCAGTTTTTATTTCTTTGCCTTGATATACTGAATAGATTTTCTCATTTTGTTCTGGCATGATTATTTATTTCCTTTCCAAATTTTTATTTCTTTCAATAGCCATTCCGCTACTTTATCAATTCCTTCACCAGTTTTAGCACAAATAGGAATCACAGTAGCGTTTTTATTTCTTAATTTTACATATTCTTCGCATTTCTTTAAATCAAAATCAAAGAAAGGCAGAACATCTATTTTATTAACTATAACTAAATCGCACACTTGAAACATAAGTGGATATTTAAGTGGTTTATCATGTCCTTCAGGAACTGACAATATCATTATGTTTTTAGATGAGCCAGTATCGAATTCTGCAGGACAAACAAGATTGCCTACATTTTCAAGTATCGCTAGATCAATTTCCTTACCATTTAGAGAATCTAATCCCTGTTTAGTCATTCCTGCATCTAAATGGCACATTCCCATAGTATGTAATTGAACTGATTCGACACCTGTTTGTTCTTTGATTTTTATCGCATCAACATCACTATCAATATCAGCTTCCATAACAGCTATTCTTAAATCATTCTTTAAATAATTGATTAGCTTGATTAAAGTAGTAGTTTTTCCAGAACCTGGAGAACTCATTAAGTTAAGCAAGAACATTCCTTTTTTTCTATTTTCTTCTCTTAACTTATCTGCTTCATCATCGTTCTTTTGAAACACACTTTGTTTTAATTCAATTATTCTAACTTCGTCATTCATCATTAATACTCCAAGAAAAAAGATAAATGTTTTTTAAACATCTATCATAATTATAATATAAAAACATCAAAATATAAATATATTTTTATGTAGGTGGATTTATGTAATGAATGTTAGCTCTATTAAAAATGTAGCTTAAAAGTGTCTATTTATAAATATAATAATAAAATTGCCCAAAAGTGAATATTTTTTATTGATTTGGGCAATTATAATTATTTTAATAATTCTTCTATTGTAATTACATCATCAAATATTGAACTATATTCATTCTGTTTTAAACCGAATGTTGTAATAAGAATATTTCTTATTGATTTCTTCTTACTATTTAAAAAGTTATATACGTTTTCACTTCTTTCAAGCATATTTAAATAGTAATCCTTTTTTACTTCAAAAATGTTGCCATAAAACTTCATTTCACATAAATCTATAATATTATCTGCTCTAGAAATAATTAAATCTACTTGCGTTCCAATATGTTCATCGTTTCCTTTATCGTTATAAATTGAATTTATACTTGATAAATTTCTTATTCCCAATATATCTTTTATTTCATTAATATGATAGAAAACTACATTTTCAAATGCTAACCCTCTCCAAATCGCAATGGACTGGCTTGATACATTTTGTTTAAAGAAATCGTTATTTAATTTTGTGTTATCATCTACAAATCTTAAATAAAATAAGCAGAATGGATCAACTAATTTATATAAATCAACTCCTTTATTTAATGATTTATATTTCATTACAAAATCACAATTTATTAAATCATCTAATACTTTAGTTATATTATTTCCACTTGATTTATTGAGATAATTAATTATTTCATTTCTAGAATAACCAATCTTCTTCTTGCTTAAGAATTTAACTATACGAATCAATTCTTCTGGATTCGCAAAAGCTGATTCAAATAGTCTATTAAACTCTAGTTTTAATTTCGCATTTTTATCAAAGAATAACCTATCTATGTTCTCATACAAAGATAATCTATTATTAATTAACCCTAAATAGAATGGAATACCCCCAAAAATCATATATAAAGTTACAATATCATAATCAGAATAAATAGTTTTAGA
>AUXO016873458.1_pt1 | contig 15343 bp, 16 predicted proteins | sample 768731 | NCBI WGS metagenome assembly AUXO01 (sample SAMN02715735, study PRJNA202380) | gut metagenome | biome: sheep rumen | host: Ovis aries | place: New Zealand: Palmerston North
ACATCCTATTTTTTTACCCTCTTAAAGGAATTTGCGAAAGAAAATATACGTTACCAAACGAAAATAGCTTGGTGTAATACCAAGCTATTAACTCTGCTTTATCTTAACTTCTTTAGGAGGACAGCTCTGTTCCTTATTTCAGAATAACTAAAAAATATGGATTATTCTTTATTCTTTTTCAACATTGCGCGAATATTTACAGGAGGTAACATGACGGGATTTATTCCGGCTTTCAATGTTGTCGATGAAATTATTTCTCTCATGTAAGGAAATAAAAATCCAGGAGCATTCTCTTCAGCAAATTGTTCTAGAGACATATTTGCTGAAGCTTCGTCTGCTTCAAAGAAACCAATGATGGAGCAGTTTATATTAAAAGATGCTGCGGGTTCTTTTACAGTACATTCTAAAATTACCACAAGTTTTTTCGTGTCGCTCGAAATCTTTCTTTGACAATTGAAACTAATATCAAGAGGCTTGTCATTAGAAACAACCGCTTCTCTAGAAAATGAGAGATTTTTTAAAATAACATTTTTGAATCGAATGCCAGGTTGCTTATTTTCATCCATCACGCCGCCACCTTTTGATTTGATGTTTCGTCAAAAGAATATGTTATGTTTAAAAACGAGTAGTTCTTCTCTACAGAACTATAGTCAAGATGATTGCTTTCATTAAAAGCCTCTTCTGTAATCATCATATTTCTATATGATTGTGTCATGTCTGGATCACATGAAAAGACTATTTTTCCCATATATTCTTGATTTATTTCTTCAATATACTTATTCACAAAAGACAAATATTCTTCCGAAAAATATAGCTCATCATTGTCAATTGTAATGAAATATATTTCCATGTCTTTGTCGAATGATGATTTAACAAAGATATCAGAAAAGTTTTCTTTTATATGATTGACAATGTCGTTTACAATGGATTCTATTGAAAAAAGTTCCATCGAAAATGCTGAGTCTGAAATTGATTCGCAATAATTGAAACGATCAAGTAAATCGTTCGTTTTATATGTTTGAAAAAAATTGTCAATCATTTGTTTCTTCTCCTGAGTTGTTGCTATTGCAAGTCGATAAAGAATCTACAGCTTGTTTAATTATATTCATTTGATTGATTGCGATATTTAACTCAGTTTGGGTTAAATTTTCTTCTCTATAATCAGCTTTTACGCGATAGGTATATAACGAATTCATATATACATTTATTGCAGATATGCATTTTTCTCGTTCTTTACTCTTAGGAAAGTTATTTTTTATACAGTCAACTAAAGCGAACGGCATTGTTCCATGTGAATATGGTTTAGTGCCATTTAAATGATTTTGTTCAATAAACGCCTTATAGTCATAATTTTTCGTATCTAAGATATGTTTGGCAATTTGATAAATTGCGTAATAAGCACGTGATGCGCCCGCATTAAAAAGGGCTGATTTTAGGCACAAATCCGCTGCAGTTTTGTTCTCTTGACTTTTAACATCCAGCATCTGTAACAAAGATACAAAAATAAACTGGCTGTGCTAGTTCGATTTCTTTTTTTTTACAATTTTTGTGTGTATTCATTATTGTTTTACTTTTTTTCACCATCGTTAGGTGAAAATTTGCACACTACGCAGGCTTTGGCTAACACATCTTATATTCCAAGAAGGCTACATGCCATTGAATGTATAACACCTTTATTGTTGTAAAAAACGATATTTCTAAAGACTGCTATACATTTGATTTTACAGATGATAAAATGAGAGAAGATCTCGGTGGATTTGTTCTTATGGACGCTAATTATTTAAAGGATCTTAAATTTGATGGAGAGGCTTTAAGTTTTTCGACTGATAGAGGTGTGAAAATAACAATACTGTAAAAATTGCATAAACGGAGCCATCAGGCTCCGTTTATGTCTAATACAGCATTAAATATCCATCCCCAACACTTGTTCAATAATTGGCGCCATATCATAATACCTGTACTGTGCCAGTCGACCGCCAAACACAACATCTTTTTCTGCAGAAGCCAATTTACGGTATTCTTCGGCCAAGACGTTATTGCGATCATCATTTACAGGATAATAAGGTTCCATTCCTTCTTTGTACTCGGTCGAATACTCTTCAGAAACAACTGTTTTAGGGCAATCATAAACAGCCTGTCCGAACATTTCGAAATGTTTATGTTCAATAATACGAGTATAAGGCTGATCATGCGACGTATAGTTTACGACAGCATTTCCCTGGTAATTCGGGGTATTTTCGATACGAGTCTTGAAGCTTACCGTACGCCAGTGAAGTTTTCCGAGTTTATAGCCGAAATATTCGTCAATGGCACCGGTATAGACAAGCTTATCCGCAATATCGCGCCAATTGTCTTTGTATTCAGCAAAGAAATCTACACCCGTACGGGTTTCAACACCTTTTAACAAGCCATCGACGAGTTTGTTGTATCCACCGATAGGAATCCCCTGGTAGCGGTCGTTAAAGTAATTGTTGTCAAAAACCAGACGCACCGGGAGACGCTTAATAATGAATGCAGGCAAGTCCTTGCAGTTTCGTCCCCATTGCTTTTCGGTATATTCCTTGATGAGTTTTTCAAAGATGTCCTTACCGACAAGCGTCAGCGCCTGTTCCTCTAAATTAGCAGGTTCACGACCATTCAAAACCGCCAACGCATCTGCCTTCTGTTCTTCAATTTTCACCTGGGCTTCAGCCGGAGTTGTCATGCCCCACATCTGGTAGAACGTATTCATATTGAATGGCAAGTTATAAAGCTTGCCCCTGTAATTTGCGACAGGACTATTGGTGTAGCGATTGAATTCCACGATGGAATTCACAAAGTCCCACACCAGCTTATTGTTGGTATGGAAAATGTGGGCGCCATACTTGTGAACATTGATTCCCTCAATATTCTCACAATAGACATTACCGCCCAAGTGCAGACGTTTGTCAATGACAAAACATTTTTTTCCTACTTTGTGAGCACGATATGCGAAGGTTGCCCCGAAAAGGCCTGAACCAACGATAAGATAGTCAAATGATTTTGTAGTCATATTATTTACGTTTCAATAGCTGAATAAGAGGATTTTTGATAATCAATGATATTGCAGAATACGACGTCGCCCCCAATAAAATTGAAGATGAAAGAACAACAATGTCGTTTCCACTTATGTAATTCTTTACTCCACACACGATTACCGCCATACATATGGTCGCAAGTACTGTTTTCAAAACAAAAAGGTGTTCTAATTTTACAGTTACAAATTTCTTGGCAAAAATAAAAGTCATTATGGTAACAAGAGACTCACAAACAACTGATGCAACAACAGCTCCATTATGTTGAAAACGCGGAATCAGAAATAAATTCATTGTCATATTCAAAACAGCGGCAACACATGTACATAACAAAAGTTTTTTTTCTTGTCCGAAAGTAAGCAAAACTTGCGTTCCAAAAAGGTTGCTAAACCCGAGAACATAGATTATGATTGTTGCAATTTTTACCGTTTGTATTGCAGGAACAAAAGTTTCACCAAACATCAAAGGGACAATAATATCGGCTAGCAAAAAAATACCTATTCCACAGGGGACAGCAAAGAAAAACATAACCATAAAGACCTTACTTACCAATAGGCTGCATTCTTCTAATAGTCCTTGATTTCTGTAGAAGCTCAATCTTGGTAACAAAACACTGCCAATAGCCGTTATCAGGCTTATTACAATTTTTACCAGTTTCATTGAATTTGTGTAATACCCAACAACCGCATCCCCACAGAAATATCCGAGCATAGTTGTATCAAGGAGAATATAAAGCTCTATAGCAATATTACTCGAAAAAAGAATAAAAACAGGCTTTAGATGAGGCTTTATATTCAAATTCCTTATGGTAAATCGAACGCCTTTTCGAACTAAGTTTACAGCATTGAATATATAATTACCAATAATGCCAAACGAATAAATCAATGCATAAACAACATAATCATCTGTTGTGCGCACAAAGTCAAGCATGCATACAAGAGCAATCATTTTTATACAGACACTTCTAATTGCGATATAGCCGTAATCTTCTTGTCCTTGGTAATACCAATCCACATTTATAATATTGAATATAATCGGAAGACCTGTTACGAGATAAAGCAGTTGTTCGTCATCATACCAACCGCTCTTGAAAACCATTAGATAATAAAAAACAGAGCAACAAAATGTTGAAATAAAATTAAGCGAGAACAATTCCGAAAAAAGTTTATTCGTTCCCTCTTTATCTAAACGAATTTTAGCAATTTCTCGGGTTCCGTAGTTGAGAATCCCTAGTGGTGCAAGGAATATAAAATATTGTGCAATATTCTGGGCATAGGAAACCTTGCCAACACCAGAAGCCATCAGTATATGTGCAACATATACCGATGTAACTAAAGGAAATAACATGTTTATCAATCGATAAACAACGTTAAATACGGAATTTTTTGCAACAGATTTAGTACTCAAGACGAACTCGTTAATCTAAACTCTTTAGCATCTCAATATAACTTTTGGCAAATTGTGCCGTTGTGAAATCCTTTTCGAAGATTTCCTTAGTTTGAGATTCTAACGTAGCACGAACTTCTGCAGAAATCTTTGAATTTTCATTCAAAAGCGTCAAGCACTCATCCTTATTTGCATACAGTTTTATCGCATCACAGTGGTATTTTTCAAAATACTTATTGCCTCCTGTTTTTGATGCTATAACGCATTTGCCAAGAGACAAAACTTCTAACAAAACCAAATCAAAATAAGTCTCTTTATTAGGCAACACGAAAACATCAGATGCCGCAATTATTGAATGAGGATCGTTTGTCCAACCAACTTCAATCCAGCGTTCATGTTTCGGCGGAAATAGAGGCCCTGCGTTACCAGCAACAATTACATAGGCGTTTATATTACGTTCAAGGTATTCGACACATATATCTTTTAAACGGTCATACCCTTTAATTTCATTATGACGACCAACATAGGATATCAAAAATGCGTTTTCGGGGATTTCAAATTCCTTGCGTATCTGAGACTTTGACTTTTTAATCTTTGCGGCAACAGTGCCTGTTAGCATATATCTATATTGTTTCAGTTTATTTTCTTTTATGGAAAAATATCCCGGCCAGGCATTCAAATAGGGTTCGTCTGCAAATTCGCACGGAAATACTATATAATCAGCACGATTAAAAGCGAATTCGTCCATTTTAATCAATTTAGAAAGACGTTTTCCAAATAGAACCTTTTCAAACTTAGAACAACCATCGATGATTTCATTTGACAACGGTTGAGGTGAATGAGAGGTGATTAAGACTTTACCTTTATAATTTTCAAGTTCTTTTCGAACACTATACATATCCATTGTTGTATGAAAATGAATTACATCATAATCATTCAAGTCAACAGGACTTTTTCTTTGCAATCCTAAGCATCGTCGAACCGTTTTTATGTGTTTATAAATACGAAAAACAGAAAGCATCTTTTTCACAAAGAAATTTTTGGACGTTTTCGCCTTCTTTTTTAAGTTTTGAGACTCGTATTCCGAAGGTAAAAATAATATTTGGAAATCACCTAAACCAATTTGATCAAGTCCTGTTTTTAGATTATATAAATAACCACTAGGTCCACCAATTGGCTTTAAGTGACTTTCTTTTACATATATCAAAGTTTTCATTTCACTTTATCTCATTACTATTGAGAATATTATAGACATTTATATAACGATTCCAGTAAAAGGTATCGTTACTAATTTCTTCATCGTTTTCATAGCCGGGATAGTATACACCGCTTAAATAAGGATGATTTGGTTGTTTTACAAACATGATTTTTTTACCAGGGAGTGACATTTTATCAAATTTTTCTAGATCTTCAGCAGAGCACTCATTCATTTGGGAAAACTTAAATACGAGATTACCCCAATTGATTCGTTTCACGCGGCGGTTCCATTTATCTTTTGCAATATCAGCATTCACATAATGCAAGAAAAATATTTCAACATCATCCAAGACTCCAACCGGACAATTAATACTTCTCTTTTTTAGCAAATCTTTATGGATAGACTGATCTATTGATATAAATTTCATATCTATATTCAAATAGTATTTTAAGTTTTGAACAAATTTCAGATAATCCTTGGCAAAGAAAAAACACCCAACTGTCGGAGAATTTTTTGGGAGTCCGAAATACTCATAGCACACCCCCCCCCAACAATTATTCGATATAATAGTAAAATCTTTCCTTAATAAACGAGATTTGCGAAACAAAACAGTAAACGAGAGTATTACTGTTTTTATTTTATGAATTATTCTTTCCAATAAAGACGGGTTAAACATTATTTTCCTCAAAAATGTTGGAAGTTTTCACAATCTATACGCCTTATACTACAAGCCTTTTATTAATTTCCTGTTTTATCCAAGAGAAAATCATTGCTGCATAAATTATCAAAACAATAAATTCAAAGCCAAAAGACATATACGAGATTAAAAAACCAACTGTAGTTAAGTAGACGAAAAAGTCTTTTGATTTTTCAGCTTTTTGCACCAAATAAAATACAAGAGATAAAGCAAAAAAATGTCCAATTATTCCAAAATTTGCGTAAAATTCGGTCCATATGTTAACTAATAAATTTGACAATAAGAAATGCGATCCATCTCCATAATAAGCATACCCAGTAAAATAAGTTGCAAAAAAACTAGGTTTATCCGGCCACATTTCTCTTGGAATAAAGAACAATAAATCATACAATATCGTTTGTCCCGGAAACTCTAACATATTATTTGTATATAAATGGTCATAAATAGCCAACTTTTCGCATCCTAATCTACTAAAGTACATATTGTACAAATCAAAAAAGTCTGATTCAGATTGTTTTCCCGTAAAATAAGAATAGATTACAAAATATGATAACGATATCACTACAAGAAATGCAGCCTTTTTCAAAATTCTTTTATAGTTATTTGTCGAATCTAAAAAATCAACGGCTAATATACCAAATAGAATAAATATTAAAATGGCTCGTTTTCCATTTATCCATGTACACAAAATTATTGCTAACAAAACATCTATATTGCTAATATTATCAGCAATTTTCCTTTCTGATCGAGAAAAATATTGTATAACAATGAACAAAACGGCTATAAAACAAAGCCGGTTGACAACATTTGCATGATATAGGAACTCCACACCCATTTTATTGTATATATTCGTATAAAAATACGAATATGTAAAATAAACCTTAGGGTCAGGCGCAAAAGCGACCGCTGCAATCAGTGGAACGAACATTCCCCCAAAAACGATTATTTTAACAAGGGGATAATTAATAAATGATTTAATTTTCTCAATATTTTTTCCTTTATCCGTTTTTTGTATACGACGACAAACAACAAACATTATAACAATAGTTATTGTCGTAATTAAATCATAAATACATCCCGTCCAGAAATCAGTCATTGCAAGATACATATACCGCCATATACCAATTTCAACAGAATGTAACGTGCAAATGTACTGTATTGGTATTGGCAAAACCTGCATAATCCAATATACAACAATACACAAATCAAGTACATTATACACCTGTTTTCTAATTCTCATAAAAGAACATAAAACGCACCATGTACATATTATGAACGTAAGAATATCAAACAGGACTATCACAAACAAAAACCTCTTAAAAGCATCAAATTATCTCATGTAAGAACAGCCATTTTTTCATTCTATTTCAGATTTATTTATCGCGTCAAAAGATTATTTTCCTGCAAAAACACCTTGAAGAAACCATCTCTTCTTTTCTTTAACGTTTCTTGCTCAAATTCTTTAGCCCTTTCAAAACTAATTGTTGCATATTTTTTCAATTTGTCTTTTGTTAAATTTTCAATAATATGACAAATCTGGCGAACATTTTTCTTTTCGAAGATCATTTCATCAGGAATCAATTCTGGTATCCCTGCTGTGCGGGATCCCATGCAAGGCAAAGCACGGCTCATTGCCTCAACCACAGATCGAGGGAGTCCCTCATGCAGCGAAGGCTGTATATACAGATCCATATCAAGAAGAAATTCATACACCTTTTTATGAGGCATGGCACCAGTAAACACGACCTGATCTGACACACCATATTTTTCAGCATTCGTTTTTAAATACGATTGATCACCTTCTCCAACAAGATAATAAACAACAATAATACCTTTCTCCTTAAGTTGCTTTAAGGCCTTTAAAGCATACACTTGCCCTTTAGCCCTTGCATTGACCCCAGCAACCGTTACCATTTTACACACATATTTATCATCATATTTATCTATTTTATCAAGTCTATTTTTTAAAATTTGATCATCCAACTTTTCAATTTCGACATCAGAAATCCCAATGCATTTTCCATTGCTCGGATACTGTCGCTGAAGATACTGCTGAGTCACATAAACTGTATATTTTGATTCACGAACAGTTTTCCTTGTATCAAGTTCTCTGAAAAGAGCCAAGAACTTACCACTTATACCATGATGCCAAAAAGAAGCAAATATATCCCCCACAACCTCGCAAACACACGGCTTATTATATTTCTTCGCATATTTCGCAGCGGCGCAACCAAGAAGTCCGGGTCGTTGAACAACGAAATCAGCTTGTTTAACTAAATTTTCAACAAATCTAAAGTACTTCTTTTTATTAAGAAAATACATACTAGATGCACTCGGGCTGTATGGCGGACAAACATATTCAATGTCTTCAGACTTGACCTCTGTCAATCCAGAAACATCTGTGGCATGCATTATTCTTTGGCATACAACCAATTTATCACAATATGGGAAATACAGTTTATGAAACACCTCGCTTGTCAAATTGACAGCATAGTATCTACCATCTTTTTCATAAACCAACCCAGTAAAAACAAATAAAGCTTTTGGCATACATCCTCTTCTTCACAAACTTTTCTGTTGCATTGAAAACTCAGCTCTTCACCCAGCAAATTTCTTTGCAAAGTTTATAAGCCCAAGCTTTCGCAGAGCGCTTTTTATAAATATTTTAGCACGAACTTTGCTCGTTACAGGACGATATTTTCTGAAGAAATCTTCAGGGTTCATCCGTGCTGCATCCAAATACATTTGCTTACGATTAACAGTTAATTTTTTATCAACTTCCCGCTCAATTTTTCTTTTATAATTTGAGGGGGCAATTTCTGTTACATCAGCACTATTTCCAATTGATTTAATAATGCTTAAGCCTCTTGGGGTCCAAGTCATAATACTTGTCGCACCATGATTGTCATCAAAACGCCTTTCCAACTTGTCGACAACAAAGCAATCCCATATCGTAATATCGCTTGCTCTCGGCCAACTCTGGTATTTACAGCTATAGCAATTCTCTCGATCACACAATCCAGGCAAAAAAGACCTAAACCATAGATCCGACTCACTTCCTTGTCTATAAAGACATTTCGAATCAGCATAAAGAGCCATTGTTGAATAAGAATACCCCCATGCCTTATCTCTAAAAACAACTTTGTTTACAGAAGGAAATTTCTTTTTTTGTAAAGACATATATTTTTGAAAAATTAAAGGCGATGGTACAGAATGACACACTATATCAATAGTTATCAAATTCTCGTATTCTTTACCCAAAAACTTAAGCAAGCCCTGTATTTGACACGGAGTGCCGCTAAAGCAAACCAATATTTCCGTTTTCAAAAAATCTCTGCACTGTTGGTATGTATTTCTAATTTCGCTTTGTACATATTTAGAATTTCTAAATTCAGCAAGTTCTTCTACGCTTTGAACATACCTATGGTGGACAACAAAATTTTCATCCATAGCCGCACCAAAAACCACCCCTCCTTGATTAATTACAAATTCCGCAATGGCAGTAAAAATTCCCCCAGACGTAGATTCATTTCGAATTCGAACATCCTTATTTATTCCTACATATGCATGAGGTTCACGATTTTCACTTTTTATTGGATTTAAAGCTGGGCATACTGTTTCGCATTTTTTGCAATTAATGCAGAGATCCACGCTAATTACCGGATATAAGAAGCCAGTTTCATCAGCCTTCATTTCTATAGCATTTTTAGGGCACGCATTAAAGCAAGCAGCACACCCACAACACAAGTTTTTCTTCGCTAATTCAGGCATATCACCACCCGTTCTTATTCTTAATGATTCAAGGCCTGTTTCAAATAATCAAAAGATTCTCTTCTTTTATCGGCAACAAGTTTTTGTAGGTTTTCTCTATCAAAATGCAAACCTATTTTGTCTTCTACATTTTCTCTTCCCGATAGCCATCTATCTTGCAATCCAGTCCATCCAAGTAAAGTATGCAATCTGTCATTTGCAGAAAAAGAACTTCCTTCAGCATCCCTAGGAAATGCGAAAAACTCTGTTCCATATAAAATTGAAAAAACCGAGCAATGGAAAGAATCCGTGCAAACATATTTTGCATGTCTGATCAGGTTTAAAAATTCTCCTGGACCAACATTATAAGGCGTTTCATCGCAATAGTGTTCATCAGATTCTACATATGTACTACCATGTAGCAAGCCAACAATCTTGCAACCAGTCTTTTCTTTCAATCTTTCTACGAATTTTCGTTGTTCCGGATTATCTCCCATAAAATAGGTCAATATATAGTCGCCAGCCACAAAAGGTTTTTCATCCTGAATATCCAACCATTCTTCAGCAGTCAAAAGCATAGTCGGATCACATACTACAGGAATATCTCTCCCAATCAGTTGTTTTACAAGAACTTTTCCAGAATTCTCACGGACACTAATATGTTCAATTCTATTAAGAAATTTCTCAGCATGCTTATGAAGTTGCTTTGGAAGAACAGAAACACCAAAACTCGTGGAATACGCAATCTTTTTTACATCGGAAGGAACAAATTCCAACGTAAAATAACCGCCAGCAATATTAGCTGCCCCCCATAATTGGTCACTACCAACAACAACAATATCACAGGTTCTAGACTGTTCAGACAGTTGTTTCCAATTAGCAACATGCGGGAAAAATTTTATATGCTTGGAATAAAAAGCCTTATACATTTCATGTCTTGTTGACATATTCTTCGCATAATTATCATCTTGCTTCTTTTTCTTTACCGAAGAGAAAACATTTGACAAGATGTAGTTTCTCTCATCTTTATGGAGCATTCTTGTCAAATAGTACAAGACCTTCCTATTTCGGATACTTTTGCTCAACCCCGTAATATCAAAGGTTTTCGTGTCATATCCTAATTCGTTAATTACTCTTTGGGTCGCATAAGATTGTAATGCGCTGCCAAAATTATCTTTATACGTAACGATAGTCAAACCAACCAAACTCATTTTTTTTCTCCTTGCAATGCAACCTTAATTTCTTCTACATACACATTGGTCACCAAATCTCTGCTAAACTGATTTTCCATCTTTTTTCTAGCATTATATCCCAATGCTCTTTTTTCTTCATTGGATAGAATCATGAATTTTCTTACAGCAGCAACCATAGAATCAACATTCTTCACTTCAAACAGGTATCCAGTAGCTCCGTCATCAATGCCTTCTCGCACACCAGGAATATTTGAACCAATACAGGGCCTTCCCATAGCACTGTGCTCTAGCACAACGTTAGTCATTCCCTCATAATAACTCGGGTGAATGACAGCATGTGCAGCTTCTATGTGGGGTTTCATATCCAAAGCCACACCACCATATTCCACGACACCATTTTCAATCAATTTTTCAATTCTCGGTCTATATTTTTCTTCGTCATAATCACCATATATTACAAAAGCTGTATTCGGATACTCTTTTTTAATAATCTCCGCACAATCCAGAAACTCCTTAATTCCTTTAATCGAAACTATTCTCGCCACATAATTAAATACCACCTTATCGTCTGACACAGGGTATTCTTTAAATGAAAATTCTTGCAAATTAACACCTGATCCAGGGATATCCCTGTAATGGACTTTACTATTTAAAAGTCCATTGATATAATCACGTTCTCTTGTATTCTGAAACATCAAGCAAGAGGCTTTTTCAAAACCAATCTTATACAAACGACGCAAAAGAATTTGCAATGGACTATTAGGATTTTCCGACTCAATTAGCCCTGCATTATTTACAATATATGGAATCCCGAGCCATCTACAAACCATACCTCCATATACGCAACATTTTGTTGTGTACAACAGAACTATATCAGGATGTTCCTTCTTGATTAACCTTTTATATGTTTTCAACAATTTCAAATCGGTCAAAATGCTTGTACCACGTCTATCAACATCAACATCAATAAAACGGCACCCTCTATCGGTAAAGAAATCAATTTTCTTTCCATAAGGGCACATCAATACAACCTCATTTTTCAACTCAACAAGTTTCAAAATCAACTCACTACGGAAATTGTAAAAGTTGTTGTCCTTATTAGAGATAAGAAGAATCTTTGACATATCAGCCCTTTAACCTTTTACTATCGTACAAAGAGAATTGAGTTCATCATTTCCATATCTTTGGTCAATCGTTATTGGAACCATATACCTTGAAATCCAATGTTCGACGCATTCTGAGGGTATTTCAGCACAAATATAACTCCACCAATGACCTTGAAAGTGTTTTGCTCTTTGCAACTTATCCAAAAGATTCTCGTTCTCAATAAGTAACGGATATACCATTGGCACAGTTTCGTCATCATAATACTCAATTGCATTGAGTCTGTTCAAACAGCCAAGATGATTTTGCGCTATCAAAAAATTTTCTCGTCTTTTCTGCTTGATATAATTATAGTCCGTTCCATCAAGGATTGTCCTTGTAAGTTTTGACATTTTCATGCAATCTTCTACATCAATTCGATGTTCGTTTATTTGACGACTTTGATATGCCTTCCCCTCACAACCATATTCGATTCGTTGTAACATAAACAAAGCCGTATCTGAGGAAAAACACTGTTTGTAGTCGTCTGCAAATTTCTCGGCATTTTTGCCAATAACATACGCTCCATCTGGAACACCTACAAATTTTCGGCAAGAATACACATTCATACAATTGTCTATGGGACGGCAGAAAAAAGCCTGAGAATTATCTATGACAACATTCTTGTAGAGTTTTGCAATATTTTCCATTCGACTTGATGACATAACCCCATAGTAATTAACAAGTAAAACAGCGTCTTTATCATTCGGTTTCAAATCAATTGGATTAAAATGTTTATCAATATGATAATACTTTATCGAAACACTTTTTTTTGTCAAAAAATCTCTAACCGAATCACATTGATAATATGGAAGCCAAATACAATCGCAATCTAAGACTCTAAATGCATGCCAGATGGCAGCACGTCCAGTATTGAGCCTAGCAATGTTCTTTTCACCCTTGTAAAATTCAAGGCCTTTTGAAAATTGCAATTCTAAGAAGCTTCCCATTTCCATAAATACGCCTCTTACTTGTATTCATCCCAATGTTCAAACAAATGTTCAAATGGAGCCATATCTTTCTCATTATAGTAATATGTACCCTTTGCGGCCTTGAAATCACGTAGCCACTCAGCCAAGCTCACCAGACCCTTTTCCACACGGATTCCATAATCAATGACTTCGGACATATCCGTAAAATCTTCAAATTCCTTTTCATCTGCTGGGTCAATGTGTCCCGCATTCATAGATTTCACCCAAAGATACGAGAGAGGCATTCCTGCAACTGTTGATGAATAATTCCACGCAGATGCACGGAAATTCGCTTCAAGGAAATAATATGTATCATCCTTGTCTATAAGGAATTCTACTTCAAAGATTCCCTCAAATCCAACCTCTTCAAACAATTTCCGAAGTTTTTCGCCCATTTCAGGATTTTTAAACATCGTTACATCGTGATACGGGCTGTAATAACCTTTAATAAGATATTTCCACGTAAGGGTTGTCCCAAAGAAAATTTCCTTTCCGTGATTTATCGTAAAACCTTCTATCGCGTACTCGTTCTTTTTGTCTACAAAATGTTGAATTTGTACAATCGGACTCGTAATTTCCTTGTACGCAGCTTTTAATTCTTCCTCATTTTCGCAGATGTGAACATCAGCTTTCCAACTACCTGAATTGGGGCTAATATCTTTTGTAATTACAGGATAAACAAGCCCTTCCGGAATTTCACCAACCTTCACAACATGTGAATCAAGAACATTGAATCCATGTTTCCTTGCAATTTTAAGGATTTTGTCCTTATCCATGAATTCATTAATTCGTCCCTGATTTCCAGCATTATACCAAATAAACTTATCTTTTAATTCTTCATAATGAAAATCAAAATATCCAACAGACTTGTCATCAGAAAATAACACGTAGGGTTTTAATTCTTCATTGCCATATTTTTCCAAAAGCAACTTATAACCATCTTCAACAGTGTCCACAAAATAGGTCTCTGAAATATATTTCGAAAGACAGGCCACAGGACCTCTTCTTTTTACGGAAAAATAAACAGGATTCACTCCATTCTCTCCAAGGCTTCGAATAAGACCTAGCGGATTATAGTGTTCCAAGGCAAACACAATAACAACGTGACCATTGTATTTATTATTCATTTCAGTTCTCCAGTCTTGCTTGCTGAGGATATAATTTCTTCTTCCTTTAATTTGGGCGCTCTATGTTCGTCATCAGAGCGATCTGCTTTAAAAAGTTTGGCAACCGTCATAAAGAATATTTTTGCATCTAACATCAACGACCAATTTCTCACATAATACAAATCAAATTCAGCCATAGTCCTTCGATCATTAGACTTTTCTTCATTGACAGCCTCCCACCCAGTTATCCCTGGAATAACTGACTGTCTTTCTTCTTGTTCCTCTTCTGTCATAACAAGCATCTCTCGAGGAAGAAGAGGACGTGGACCAATCCAAGACATTTTTCCAGAGAAAATATGAACTATTTGAGTGAGTTCATCAACACTTAGTTTTCTTATAATTTTCCCCCAACTTTTCAACCTTTGCTCATCAGGTAAAAGTTCACCTTCTGCATCTCGTTCATTTGTCATAGAACGGAGTTTACAAATCATAAAAGGCTTTCTTTTGAACCCAATCCTCTCCTGTTTGAATATGACAGGAGATTCTGGAGATGCAACCTTGACAACAATCATAAACACCGCAATAATGGGAAATGCAAATATGCTGACAAATATTGCAAAGCATATATCAAAGATTCTCTTTACGGTTTTTTGCATTTAAATACTCCTAAAAACGCACTGAAAAGCTTCTGCGTAATTCACACCAGCCTGAGCTCCTCGATATGCCGCCAACCCAGACAAAGCTTCGATGGATCTGGGGTGAGGATAAGGCCTCATGACACCGGTATAGGCGTTCAAAGCTTTGATTTTTACATCTACGCCGTCTTTGCCTATTTCGACCCATGTA
>AUXO016888685.1_pt1 | contig 15341 bp, 9 predicted proteins | sample 768731 | NCBI WGS metagenome assembly AUXO01 (sample SAMN02715735, study PRJNA202380) | gut metagenome | biome: sheep rumen | host: Ovis aries | place: New Zealand: Palmerston North
ACATCAAACATATCATCCTTAATTTGAGCGTAGTTAGCAGTTAACTGAGAATGAGAATCTCTAGTATTAATTAATACTAAATCAAAATCTTTTAATGTTGATTGTAATGAGATAACTATAGGGTCAGTAGTTGACTTAAAGTCCATATAGTTAACTCCACCGAAAGCAATACCAGATTGGTCAAGAAGTCCACATGGTTTATTGAAATAAACAGATTCTGCAAATTGACCAATTACTGCTTCTTCGAAAGGTTTAATAACATCGTTATTATAGTAGAAAGAAACGATCTTTGTAATTAAGTTTTCAAAAGCTGCAGAAGAAGATACACCTGCACCTTTGAAAATAGTAGTTGTTGTGACAACCTTGGCTCCCCCAATCTTATAACCAAGTTCTTTCATCTTGAAAAGAACGCCTCTAATAATACCAATAGATTGGTTATATTCATCTTCTCTCTTATCAAGGTCATTGATATCAACCTTCATAACTGGGAAGCCATTAGTTTTATAAATGAAATAGTTATCATCTGACTTTTTAGCAACTGCTAAAATGTTAAGGTCAATAGAAGATACCATAACTTTACCATGATTATGGTCAGTATGGTTTCCAAGTAATTCAATTCTACCTGGAGAAGAAAAGACATCTTCTGCTTCTTCTTTAAAATAATCTTTAAAATCTTTTGTTAATTTATTTACTCTAAGAGCAAATCTAGAATTAGTTTTCTTTTCCATAATAATTAAAATCCTACTTTCTTCATGAAACGGTCAAATGCTTCTTCACCCGCTTCATTTTCTTTAAATACTGCTGTGTTTTCAAGGATATGTTCACAAGTATCCCCGATATATTTAGTAACGATATCTTTAGATTCTTCTAAAGTATTCTTTGTTCCATATTTAGATACTAATGAATTAATCATATCTTTATGTACACCCATATCTTCTTGAGAAGATAAAACTTCACTTGAAGTAACTTTACCACTTAAGATTTCTTCAATAGTACCCATTTGACGTTTAAGTCTAGCAGGTAAAATGAATAAGCCCATAGCTTCAATTAAACCAATACCTTCTTTCTTGATATTGTGGTATTCCTTATGAGCGTGGAAGATACCTTCTGGGTTAACTTCATCACATCTATTATTTCTTAAGATTAAATATAAAGCGTATTCTTCGCCTTCTTTTCTTGAGCAAGGAGTAATAGTATTGTGTAAACCATTATTATCATTAGAGATAACACCTACTGATTCATCATCATATTTTCTCCATTCATCTAAGAATCTACATGCTAATTTTGCAATTGATTCTTTATTCTTAGAAGCAAGTTTAATAGTAGAGTTATACCATTTTAAATGAGAAACTCTAACATCTTTAAATTCTTCATGAACATATGTTTTACCTTCTTTTGATGAGAAGACAGGAAGTAAGTGTCTACCACCCTGATAATGTTCGTGAGATAAAATAGATCCACCGACAATTGGTAAGTCAGCATTAGAACCAACAAAGAAACCTGGGAATTCATCTAAGAAATCAAGTAACTTAGTAAATGTACCATGGTTAATAGACATATCTGCATGTTTTCTATTAATGCAAATTGCATGTTCATAATAATATCCGTATGGAGAATATTGTAAGAACCAATCTTCTCCTCCTAGTTTACAAGGAACATATCTAATAGTTCTTCTTGGAGCCTTCTTTAAAGATCCCCAGTAACCTAAGTTCTCTTCACATAATAAGCACTTAGGATATGCTGTAGATTTTTCAAGTTTAGCTTTTAAAATATCAGCATTAGATTTTTCTGGTTTAGATAAGTTGATAGAAATTTCCATCTTATATCTATGAGAAGTATCTTCCCAAACAATGTTTTTATCAATTGCGGATTTTGCAACATAATTGTTTTTAATTTGATAATCATAGAAGAAATCTAAGGCTGCATCTGTACCTTTAGATAACTTAATTTCATTGAACTTTCTTAAAAATTCCTGAGGTTTATAAGAAACTACTCCAATTAATTCATCAATTAATAAATGAACATTAGAAGAATCTGCTTTACCTTCTTCTACTAGTTCCTTAGTTAATTTTTCAACAAGTTCATCTGGTCTAGATAATGATTTAATATGTTCAACATCAACTGCTTTATAAGATGGTTCATCAAAACCTAAGATCATAAGTAAAGTGTTTCTAGCATAAATATCATCTAAATCTTCTAAGCCTAAATGAGCTTTACCATATTCTACTAATTCATTTAATGTATCTAATAACATAACTATTTTCTCCTCTCAATTTCGTAACTAATGTATTCTTTATAAAATTTATTTTTTTCTAGTATTAATGATTCATTGTCGTAAGCTTTTCCTTCACATTCAATGGCCACTCCTTTAAAAGGACGTGGAGAATAAACATGAAGTATAGGATAAGTTGATTTAACTTTTAAAAGATATTTACTACCTTCTAATATCGAATCATTTTCTTTCTTTTTATCTAAGATGAAGTCTGTGTCGTAGGTACCTACTACCGTTTTTTCTACTTCTTCATAATCTTTAATAATCTGTTTACCTTTTCTAAAGTCATAAATCTTATTAACTTTATCTTCTTTAACAAAGAGTAGATCTTTATCTACCTCTACATACTTACTCGCATCTATCGTAAGTTTAATTTGACTTACGTCTTCTTCTCCTAGCCTCCAGTAATTATGGTTAGTTAAATTACAGATAGTATCTTTATCTGATATTGCTTTAAACTCAACATCAATCTTATTTTGATTTTTATAAACAGTATATTTAACATTAAGACTTAAATTACCAGGATAACCTTCTTCTTTATCTTTACTAATTCTAGAGAAATCAATTTGATAAACAGCATCATTTTCTTCAACATTAGTTTTAAAATTACGGTAAGAAAAAGATTTAATTCCTCCATGTAAAGAATTCTTATCCTTCTTTCTAACTTGATAAACATCTTGACCAATCTTAAAAATTCCGTCTTTAATTCGACCGCAGGTTCTACCTACTGTCTTACCATTATAAGACGAAGAAAACATGAACTTACTAAGTTCATTTTCTTGATCAGTCAGTAATTCATTATCAAGGTAGATTCCTTTTATTGCTGCTCCGAATGAGCAGAAGACTACTTTAAGTCCTAAAGCATTTGTAACTTCAATTAATTTAATTTTTTTGAATCTAACATATTTGTTTTGAATTACCATATAAATAATCTCCACTTAAAATTTATTATAACATAATAAAAAGAACATGCTATTACAAATAATGAGATATATCCTATCAAAATGTTTATTTTCGTTAAAAATGAAAGAAAATAATATATCTCCTATCAACGAAATTATTTAAAAAGTTTATAAAGTTTACAAGAGTTCATCAAAGTTTATAAAAACTATGGTTTAAAGCCAAAAGTTTATCAAAGTTTATAAAGATTAAATTAAAAGACTACAATATTTTTGTACAACATCATCACTTTTGTAATGTTTTTACCTAAATTACATTTACATAAAATCTAATTAAATTTAAAATGTAATTAACAATATGAGGTAAAAATATGAAAATAATTAAATTTCTATTCAAATTTATTTTAATACTACTTTTAGTAGTAGTCATTTTAGTAGGAGGCAGTGCTGCGTTCCTCTTCTTCTCAACTAGAGATACAGTAGATAATACACCAGAAGAAGTAAGGAAAAATAACTACTCTACTACTCAAGTTATCCATAATCAAATGACTACAAATTTACGTTCAGAAGACACTGATTTAAAAATCAATTTTGACGCATTAACATTAAATTATTTAGTATATGGATTTATTCAAAATTTAAAAATTCCTCAAGTCACTTTAAAAGGTGCATATGCAGAATTTGATGAAGAAAATAATCTCTATATCGAATTACCTGTCAAAGCTTCTTTCCACGACACATCATTAAAGCTTAGACTCGGCGCTAAAGAAGAAAATCGTAATTTCACATTTACTCTTAAAGAAGCAAAAATTGGTAATTTAAGTGCATTTAACTTTATTACTGAATGGGCACTTAACCAATATGTTTCAGAAGATAATTTAGAAAAAACATTAGCAAGTCGAAATATCACTTGTGACATTAGTTTAAAAGATAAAACAATTACTTTTACTAAAGATAATTTACTTAACTTTATGGATAAAGCTTTAGCAAGTGTAGAAAATGTAGATTTATATAAGTTATTAATTAAATATGCATTAGAAAAGGAAGATGTTATCTCCTTTAACTTAGGTAAAGATAAATCATTAGGCTTCACCTTATTAATGGATTCAATTAAATATGATGCAGCTACTCAAGGTACTCTATATTCTCAAATTGATTATTCAACTTTAAATACATTAGTCTCTAATTCATTAAAAGAAGTTCCAGGCAAATTTAATCCAGATAATATTGATGCATTATATAAATATTATTTAAGAGGTTATGGATCATTAAATGATGAAGAAAAGACACAATTAAAAAATACAGGTGCTACTATCAATGAATCAAATGCACCAATGATTGAAGATGAATCTAACGCAGTTAAAGAAGAAATTATTTCAAAAGATATCACACCAGCAGAAGCTGCTAACGCAGTTCTAACTGGTACATTTGATATAGAAGTTTCAGAAGAATCATTCAATAAATCAATTTCAAATAATGACATTATTGGTAAAGGCAAATCATTTGTAAGTTATGATGGTCTACTTTCTTCTTCTATCAGTGTTGAATCTATGTATGTTGATATTAACAAAGATGAATTAGACTTAAGACTTGTCATTAACTTAGGTGGTAGAAGAGTATCTATCTTAATGGATATGACTGCTCCTAGTACTACATCTACTTCATCAATGAAGATTACTGGTAATATTAACAACTTATCATTAGGTAGAGTTGCATTTAATGAAGAAGATCAAAAAACATTATTAGCATTCATAAAAAATGCCAATACCCTTTCTTATTTAGGCATTGACGATAACACTCGTTCAGTTACTATTGATCTTGCCGAATTTATTGGAGATGAATCTTCTAACCCAGGTTTAGCGTTCGTTATGAATCACCTAGGTAAAAAGACAGTAGAATTTACTGAAAATAATACTCTAAAAATTACTTTCGCAAAATCTTTATAAACTCGACTATATAAGCATAATAAAACACCCTATGAACAATGAACTGAACCCCGTTTAGTTCATAAGCATAGAGTGTTTTCTTTTTAATTAACTTTTTTCCCGCAATGAGGACAAAATGATACTTCTTTATTAAGAGTATTTCCACAGTTAGGACAAATCTTAGTTCTACCTGTATCATATGGATGATTTTCAAAGAGGTGATTAGATTTATTAAATTCAGGTTCAATCTCTGCTCTAACTGGTAAATCGTTAATTGCAGGTATATCTAAACATGCTTTATTTTTATAAACAATAATAGGACAAGATAAATTGACCATTAAGTGTTCTCCAACTGATTTATTTACAGTAGTTACTAAAATTGCTCTATCTCCGTAACTAGTCATATAATCAATTTTAATTTTATAGAAGACATTATTTCCATTACTAGAAGACACCAATTTTTCTTTTAAAACTACTATGCCTTTTGATTCTTCTCCGTTCAATCTAATTCTTCTAGTAGCCATTACACCAATTATTGAATAGATAATAGTAAGTACACCAGATGCTGCCATAAGAATACAAAAAATAAATTCACCAAGACCTGTATTTTCTGAACCAGAATGATCAAAATAAGAAATAATTAAAGAAATAATAAAAGCTAACGCGACAAATATAATACCTAAAATAATCCCTGCAACTGAGCCAAATTGTTTATATTCTTTTTTCATAGAACTCCCCTTTCTATTAAATGCCTAAAAAGAATATACCATAATTAAGAAAAAAAGACACATATAAATGTGTCTTACATTCCAAAATTATTGAAATTGTTCATATTATTCATATCATTCAATTGATTCATCTGTTGATTCATTTGATCCATCTGTTGGTTCATCATTTCCATCTGCTGCATTTGTTGATTCATTTGTTCCATCTGTTGGTTCATCTGTTCCATCTGCTGCATTTGTTGATTCATTTGTTCCATTTGTTGGTTAATCATTTCAACTTGTTGCATTTGCTGCACCTGCTGATTAAATTGATCAATTTGTTGTTGCTGCATCTGCTGATTAATTTGTTCAATTTGTTGTTGCTGTATTTGTTGATTCATCTGCTCAACCTGCTGTTGAGAAAGTAGATTCATTTGTTCTAGTTGTTGACGCATTTGATCTTGAACCATTAATTGTTGTTGGAATAATTGTTGTTGCTGCGTTAAATCAAAGTCTTGATTATTAGCCTTTGCTTTATTATCCATTACTTTTATTTTATGTTCAATAATTGCGGCTTCTTTTTGTAATTCTCTAAGCTTTAAGCAATCTGCTTTAAAGATTTTTCCTTTACGCTTCACTTCTTCCATCATAGGTTTTAATTTTTGAAGTTTTCTTCTATAAATGCTATTAAAGATTCCTGATATAAGAGCAAATACAAACGCTCCACCTATTGCATAAGCAAAATATGTATATTGTAAGTGAATAGGATTAATAATGCCATATACTAATAAGCCAAAGAAGCTAAGTACGCATAAAGTTGCAAGTACTCTAAAGATTTTACTAATGATATTAAATTTCTTTGCCTTCTTTGATTTAGACATTACTTCATCCATCAATTTATTGAATTTTTTAACATCAATTTTTTCTGAATAAGTTTTTGAAATCTTAGAACTAGACGCATTACTTGCAGCCTTTCTTTTAGCGACTCTTTTCTTATATTTGATATTTTTTATTATACCTACAACAATTGTTAATAAAATAAGTACGGCAAATCCACACATTATAATTAAGCCAATTGTTCTTTCATCAAAATTTATACCGCTGCCTGAATCCATTATTTTTTCTCCCTCGTATTTAAAATTATAATACCATATTTGCCCCAACAAATAATATATAAAATTCTTAATTAACTTAGTAAAGTTATCTAAGATAATCTTCACAATTATCAAATAATTTTTTAATTTCATTAAACGCTCTAGAACAAGGTTCTCCGTCCACAAACATATGATTAACTGTAATATTTAATAAGAAAACTATTTTACCGTTTTCTTCTCTATATTTATCCCAGCAAATACGAGGAACGGATAAGCTCTCTAAATCTTTACTTGGTAAAGGATGAGTCATTCCTTCCATGCTTAACCAAGGAATACAAGTCATATAATAATATGAATAATCATTAGTATTATATTCTTTATCTAGATGTTCTCCTCTTTTTACTTCTTCAATTAATGTATGAGTAGCATAGTAGAATTCTTTATAATCATCATTCCATTTTGCTCTAGCATTTGCAAAGATTCCTTTATTAGTCATAACGGTAAAGGCAGGATTAATTTCTTCATATAATCTAATTTCTTCGCCTGACAATCTAATTCTCATTTCTTCAACTAAAGAACATCCTTTAGTAATTAGATATAAGACATTAATAAAAAATGAGGTTTTAGTTTTATGAGAATATTCTAGCACCTTAGTTACATCCATCTTTACATTAAAAGAAAAACATGGATTTTCAAATGTTTTAAACCAATTATAGGCTTCAATATTTTTTAAATCTTCAACTTTTAAAATTCTATAAGACATTATTTTACCTTGCTTTCTATTTCTACTAACTCAAAACGATATTTTTGAGTAACACTTGGATATTTATTATGATCGACTTCACTTAAAAACATCTCTTTAGGTCTAACCCATAAAGAACCATCTTCATATAATCTTCTATAAATAACCATATCTTCTTTAGTTTCAGAATCTTTCGCGACTCCTTCTACTACATAATAATTACCTTTAAAATGTTTATAAACTCTTCCAATAATTAACTGATTCATAATCTTCTCCTTGCATATAAATATTAATACAATACGAAAAATTACTCGATAAGAATATTCTTATTTATCGATTTTTAATTGAATCAATCGGTGACTTGTTCGCGATTCGATAAACCGGAATTAAAGAAGACAAAACTGATGTAACTATCGATACGACTAATAAAATAAGAACTATCAACACACCAGGTTTCATTAATTCAAAAGGTATACCAATAGAAATAATTCTATCATTTAAGAATATTGCAAAAGTAAAGACAAGGATAGTTGATAAAACAAAATTAATTGAAGATATAATAAAGGCTTCTGAATAGAAAATTTTAAAAACATCACTTCTTTTTGTACCTAGCGCACGTAAAATACCAATTTCTCTCTTCTTATTACTAATAGAAATCGAAATAAAATTATAAAATAACGCCATACTAAAGAAAGCAAGTCCAATACTTGAAATAGTACATATTTCAGTAAGAGATTCAAGTAATGTTCCAGCATAATCAACTTGAAGCAAAGTCTTATTCTCTTGACTTAATTTAAATTCTCCATAATCTGCTTTATCAAATTTCTTAAGTAAAGAATAATAATAGTTAAAGAAGGATGAAGCATTATTATAATCTTTATCAAAAATAACCAAAGCGTTTTTAGATCCTGCTACTAAAGAATATTTATCAAGTTCATCTTGAAGCAAATCCATAGTAGATTCTTTAACTCCATAAGCATCTTTATCGATGGAAAAATCAAGTCCTACAATCTTATACATACCATTAAAAGAAGATTTTACATCTTGATTAGTCTTTAAGTCATAATAAACAAAATCTTTAAATTCTAAATAAACATCATTATTATTAAATTCACTTGCATCAACTTGATTTAAGATTTCATAAAAATAATTAGTTCTAATATTATTAAATTCGGCAGTATATCTTCCAAAATCCCTATCACTTAAAGTTGATGATGTTAAAATATCTACCATTGCATTAACTTTAGAATAAATAGATACACTATTTCCTAGGTATATTTTATAGAATGAATCATTTTTAAATTCTTCATAAAAGCTCTCATAATTACTTGTCGAGTAATCAAGCGCTAAACTACGATTTAATCGATAATACAAATTCTTAAATTCTTCTAATGTGAAAGGATATTTATTATTAAAGCTTTCTAGACAATCATTAAAAGCTTTACGATAATAAGAATAATAAACTGATGTTAAATCTGCATTATCTTTATTTTCAAGTAAGAAATGATGATTAATATAAGTCATAAAGACATTATATTTATCTTCATTAGTTAATGAAGAATAATCATAAACTCCTTTAGACACTTCTCCAACATGAGGTGAGTAATCATAATCTTCATTTTCTTTCCTAAATAAATCTAAATCATTATTAAAGAAATCTAAATATAAATTATATGCTGTCTTATATGCACTAGCTTTATAAACATGTTCGACAATTTCTCCTCGATTAGTTAAAGAAGAAAAATGGTAATCAGTTGATGAAGATAATGATGGTTTTGCTCCTTCAAAAGTCATCTCAAAATCACGAACTACATTTGTATCAAGCGCAAATGAATTAATGTAAGTTAATGGATTAACCACTATATCTTTATCACCTAATTCTTTTTGAGATTTATCAAAGAATAAAATCTTATCATGTTCAGGATAATAACCAAGCTTATTCATAGAATAATAAGTGGTTTGATTATCTTCACTTAAGAAATCTGTTCTAGTTATTCCTTCTCTATCTTTAGACACAGCCTTTTCATCTTCTCCAATATAAATTAAAGAATATTTGCTTGGTTTAGTCGTTAAATTATACAAATTATTCTGTTCACTTGAAGATCTATCATAAATTGATAAGTAACGATATTCTTCATACTCTTCTCCTAAAGCAATATCTAAAATACCAACGATATTCATTCTTGTAATATTTTTAGTAACATTATTAATTGATAAGAATAATGGAGTATTAATAACATCATTATAATTAATAGTCTTTGGAGAATAATGTTTCTCTCCATTTTCAAAGCCGAAATCATAATATCCTAGATATTCATTATATGTAATTAAGCATTCATTGCTAGAAGTTGGTAAACGTCCTGCTAAAAGACGATATGGAGTATTATCTAAAGATGATAAAGTAACTGCTCCAGTAGGTTTATAAACATGGTAAATATCATTCTTATTATCATAAGGGAAATAACCAACTACATCATTAATTTCTACCACATTACAACCAGTTTGATTTTTCATGTTCTCAATTTCTTCACTAGAAAAAACTTCATAACGATATGAATAATTATTTTTATCTTGTTTAGGGGTCTTAGTAACAATTAAATCAGTAATATTTTGTTCTTTGAATGTACTCGTTGCAGCATCAATTAAATCAAACATACCTAAAGTAATTGCAGTAGCAAATAATCCAAAAGCAATAGTAGAAAGAAATATTGTCATAATTAATCTAAAAGGCTTAACTTTTAAAGATTTCGCACCCATTCTTAAAGCATTAAATAAAGTGAATTTAGATGATATTAAATTAATGCTCTTTTTACTTTCTTTAATTTCCTTTTCATTAGTAGGTAAAAAGCTATGTTGTTTAGATAAATCAATTCCTCCATCATTTGTCGTAATGTAAGTATCATTATCATTACATTCAATAGTAGCCTTAATTAATTCAATGTCTTCGCTTGTTAATTTATGTCCCTTTCCAATTTTTAAAGTATTATCTCCAATAATAAGGATTCCATTATAGTCATATTCACTTGAAGAAGTTTTAGTAATATCAGATATTACTTGTCCATCTTTAAGTTCTATAACTCTATCACCATAATTTTCTGCAAATTCTCTATCATGAGAAACAATAATTACTAATTTATCTTTAGATAACTTTTTTAAGGTATCAAAGACCTGTTTACCAGTATTTGAGTCCAGTGCACCTGTAGGTTCATCACCAAAAATGATTTGGGGATCCTTTACAAGGGCTCTAGCAATCGCAACTCTTTGTTTTTGTCCTCCTGATAGTTCATTAGGTTTTCGTTCTCCAAAACCTTTTAAATCAACCTTTTCTAAGATATTATCAACAACACCTTCATTAACTTTTTTATGTTGAAGCTGTAAAGCAAGTTCAATATTCTCTCTAACTGTAAAATCATTTAAAATATTATATTCTTGGAAAATAAATCCTAAATAAGTATTTCTATAACTATCCTTCTCAGTAGGTGAGAAATCTTTTGATGACTTACCATTAATAATAAATTCACCTTCATCAAGTTCATCAAGTCCTCCTAGAACATTTAATAAAGTCGACTTACCAGAACCAGATTTTCCCAATATAAAAACTAACCCTTTTTCAGGGAATTTTAAGTTAATTCCATTTAAAGCGTAAATATTATCACCTTTTTTGGATTTATAAATACGCTTCAGATTTTTAACTTCTAGCATAATTATCTTCCTTTATATCTATCATATAATTTATTGATGATAATTAAAAGATGCAAAATAATTCATTAAAAAGAAAAGAACCTAGAAATTAATCTAGGTTCGTATAAATGAAATATATATTATCTATTTTGAATTGCATCAATTGGTCGCTTATTAGCAATCTTAGTAACAGGTAGTAATGCTGCAAGAATTGATGTTACTAAAGATACACCTGCAATTAAACCAACTGTAAGTGGTCCAACATTCATAACTGTAAATGCTAAGCCAACACTAGTTGCAAGTCGATCATTTAAGATAATTGAAAGAGCAATTGTTGCAGCAGTTGCTAAAGCGAAGTTAATAACTGCAATAATGAATGATTCAGAATAGAAGATTTTGAATACATCACTACGTTTTGCACCAACAGCACGTAAGATACCAATTTCTCTCTTCTTATTGTTAATAGAAATTGACATGAAGTTATAGAAGAGGAACATTGAGAATATTGCAAGACCAATACCTACGTATAAGAATACTTGAGACATTGTAGTAAGGAGGGACGCTAACATATCAACTAACATAATATTAGTTTCACTAGCGCCGATTTTCCACGCTCCAACAGGTGCATTTTGATAATCATCTAAGACACTAGCTTTATCATAATAATAATCAAAGAATTTAGAAATTTCTCCTCTATCATCACTAAATACAAGTAAGAGGTTTCTAGTACCATATCTATATGCATTCTTTTCTTCTTCAATAGCTTGAATTGCCTCAAAATTTGCTTGATTAAATGAACCTTCGTTAGGTTCTAATGATGGATCGATACCAACAATTGTGTAATATCCATCAAATACTGAAGGAAGTTGATCACCAGTATCTTTATCCCAAGTAACATAGCTACTAAATACTAAATATACTTGTTTTGCTTCTAACCCTGTCGTATCAATATTTTCATACATTGAAGCAGTCTTAGTTTTTACAAAAGCAGTACCTTTATTAACAAAGTCGGCATATCTATTATCTTTACCTCTATATAAAATTTGACCACCTACTAAATTATAAACTGCTTCTAGTTTTTTATCTTCAGTTGTAGCATTTTCAAGTTGATTAATGACCTCTTCATCATCAGCATATTGTTCTAAGAATGATTGATAGTTCTTATAGACATATTCTTTAGCAGCCTTTTCTGCAACACTTCTTTCGCAACTATCAATTTCAGCAATTGTATATGGATGAGATTCATCAAATGCTGCTTTTAAAGTCCAGTAGTTATTTAAAAGGTCTTCATAATATAAGCCAATTTTTGGTGTTGAATAATTTTGATATTTTTGATTAAAATAACTATTTAATAAAGCCCACTTTTGACTATTTTCTAACGAAGCATATAAGCTATCATCATATTCATAAACTTCCTTTTGTTGTACTGGATCATATTCTTGACTCTTTACTGCAACTTTATTATAATTCTCATCACTTTCATTGTATGCTTTAAATGCATCAAAATGATTATTATAGAAATCTTCATAATTAGCCCATACAGTCTTATATAATGCTGCTTCATAAATTCTAGATTCTATAGTAGATCTATTTGAATTATCATCTGTTGCAAAATCTTCTGTTGCATCATAATAACTCTTAATGCCAGTAAAAGTATATTTATCATATGTTTTTTCATTACTTGAATCAGATTTTGTAAACTGACTGTAATCATTAGGTGAAACTACAATTTGCTTATCTCCAATTGAAGTATATCCGTCAAAGAAGATAACTTTATCATTGTGAGAAGGATAATATGCAACTGTATCAATACCACCAAGTTGTTCCTTATCATTAGTGTCATCTTTTTTAACATTGATATATGTGTCAAGGCTCTTATCATCTGTTTGAACAGTCTTATCTTCACCAAGATAAAAGATATTATGCTTATTTGAACTAAACATATAATTAGAGAATTCTTTAGCAAGAGTCTCATCAATATTACCTTCAGTAGCAGTTTTTAATGCGTCATATTTAGCATCTAACTTAGTATCAACAATACCCACGATTTTAAGATTTACTGAACCGTTATAGCCCCAGTATTCAATAGATGTGCCAATGACATCTTCATATGTACACTGGTTAGCAAGATAAGTTTTTTTACCATATTTAAAGCCAATATCTTTATAAGTGTTAAATTCATAAAGAGTAATTAAACATTCAGTACTATCTTTAGGAAGTTCACCTGCAACTAAATCAATTTTTAGTTTTGATAAATCTTCTTCGTTCTTAACAGTAATTGAACCGTTAACGTTCTTAATGTGATAAGCATCTGTTTTAAAATTTGGAAGTAAACTAGCATTTATATCGCCTAAAGCAAATGCATTAACATGACCTTTTTCAACAATATCTTTAATATCTTCATCTGAGAAATATTGTAATTTTTCATTGTAATTAGAATAATCTTGCTTAACAGTCTTATTTACAACAATTTCAGTAATACCTTTGTTTTGGACTGTTGATGTTGCCGCTTCACTAGCGCCGAACATACCTAAAGTAATAGCAGATCCGAATAATGTAAATGATACTGCAGAAAGAAGAATAGTAATACCAAGTCTAAATGGTTTAACTCTTAATGATTTACTACCCATCTTGAAAGCATTACCTAATGTGAAATTAGATTTAATGACTTTGAATGGTTCTTTACCAGTATCAATCTTTTCGTTATTTGTAGAAATAAATTCTTCTCTATTACCAGATTTATCGATTCTAGCCGCTTCACAGATTGCATCATTAACATGACTATCTGCAGTAATATAAGCTTCAGTACCTGCTTTAGCAAGAGCAGCGTTAATAATAGGTAAGTCTGCTGCAGTTAAAGGATGGTCTTTATCAATTTTGATGACGTTTTCACCAATGATAGATAAACCAGTCTTTGTCTTTTCAGAAGCAACAGTAGTTTTACTAATATCGGAGATAACTTTACCATCTTTAAGTTCGATAACTCTGTCACCAAAGTGTTCTGCGAAATCTCTATCGTGAGAAACGATAACTACTAATTTATCTTTTGATAATTTCTTTAATGTTTCAAATACCTGTTTACCAGTATTTGAGTCAAGTGCACCTGTAGGTTCATCACCGAAAATGATCTTAGGTTCCTTGACAAGGGCTCTAGCAATCGCAACTCTTTGTTTTTGACCACCAGAAAGTTCATTAGGTTTACGTTTACCGTACCCTTTTAAGTCGACTTCCTCTAAGATTCTTTCAATTTCTTCATCAGTTGGTTTCTTATGCTGTAACTTTAAAGCTAAAGCAATATTTTCCTTAACTGAGAAGTCATTCAAAATATTATATTCTTGGAAAATAAAACCTAAGTAAGTATTTCTATATGAGTCCATTTCACTGCCAGAGAATTGCTTACTAGATTTGCCATTAATAATGATTTCTCCATCATCAACTTTATCAAGACCGCCCATAACGTTAAGTAAAGTAGATTTACCAGAGCCAGATTTACCAAGAATAAATACCAAACCTGTCTGTGGGAACTTTAAAGAAACATCATTTAAAGCATAAACGTCTTCAGAGTTTTTAACTTTGTAAACACGTTTTAAATGTTTGACTTCAAGCATTATGATTTTCCTCCTATGTAGGTTAATTTAATTTTAAACGAAAGTAACATAAACATTCAACACTTATGATACATACGTAGGAGTTTGTATACAAAAACATAGGATTTTTATATTTCTATCACTATATATACACATTAAAAAAAGATAAATGTTCATTTTTTAAAATCTAATTTTTAAATCTAATCATGATTTTGTTATTAAATTATTAAAATTATCTACAATTTACAGGTACGTTTTTTTGTACACATCAATATGCTTATAAGTGCTAAAATAATGACGTAAAAACAAGGAGATAAAATTATGGTTATTATGTTAACAAATGAAGCTTATCCATCTTTAAAAGAATATACAGAAAATGATTTTGTTATTTATGAAGATATCTATCGCTTAATTAAGAAATGCATTAATAATCAAGG
>AUXO017807149.1_pt1 | contig 15341 bp, 13 predicted proteins | sample 768731 | NCBI WGS metagenome assembly AUXO01 (sample SAMN02715735, study PRJNA202380) | gut metagenome | biome: sheep rumen | host: Ovis aries | place: New Zealand: Palmerston North
TATATTTAGATATGAAATACTACGACAAGAGTTCTATATGGCTTGATATAAAGCTATTACTAAAGACAGTACATAAAGTAATAAGAAAAGAAGGAGTAGCATAATTCATGAAAAAGGCTAAAAAACTTGAAGAACTAAAAGTATGTTTAGTAGGATCTTCAGGAGGACATTTAACACACTTATACATGCTAAAACCATTTTGGAAAGATAAAGATAGATTTTGGGTAACTTTTGATAAAATGGATGCTAATAGTATTTTAAAAGATGAAAAAAAATATTATTGTTATTATCCAACAAATAGAAATATTAAAAACTTAATAAGAAATACTTTTTTAGCAATAAAAGTTTTAAGAAAAGAGAAACCTGATTTAATAATATCATCAGGAGCAGCTGTTGCTGTTCCATTCTTTTATCTTGGAAAACTTAGAGGAGCAAAACTAGTATATATAGAAGTATTTGATAGGATAGATAAGCCTACTTTAACTGGAAAACTAGTTTATCCAATAACTGATAAATTTATAGTACAATGGGAAGAAATGAAAAAGGTATATCCTAAAGCTATAAATTTAGGAAGTATTTTTTAAGAAAGAGGAGATAACATGATATTTGTAACTGTTGGAACACATGAGCAACCATTTGATAGATTACTAAAAGTAATAGATAAAATGGTAGAAGATGGTAAAATAAAGGAAGAAGTTATAATTCAAAAAGGATATACTGATTATGAACCAATTCATTGTAAAAGTTTTAAATTAATTGGATATGATGAAATGCAAAAATATATTGAAGATGCTAGAATAGTAATTACACATGGTGGACCTGCAAGTTTCATAGCACCTCTTACAATTGGAAAAATTCCTATAGTTGTACCAAGAAAAAAAGAATATAACGAACATGTAAATGATCATCAAGTGGAATTTGCAAGAGAAGTAGAAAAGCGAATGAAGAATATTATAGTTGCTGAAAATGATAAAGAAATAGAAGATGCTATTATAAATTACAACGAAAAATCAAAAACTACAAGCAATGATAATTCTTCTAACAACGAATTATTTAATACTGTATTAAAAAGAGAAATTGAGAAATTATATCAATAAAGAAGGGATAACTCATATGAAAAAAGTTGGAATTCTATCAATGCAAAGAATTAAAAACTATGGCTCATTTTTACAAGCTTATGCATTAATGAAAATAATAGAATCTTTAGGACATAAGGTTGAATTTGTAGACTATCATATAGAAGAACCTTTAGTAAAAGATGGCATTAAAAAAAAAGGAAAAATATTAAAAGGATTAGAAGCCTTAAGTGGACAGGCTAAGATATTTCATAAAATTCAATATATAATACACAAAAAGAACTTTAACAATTATTTTTCTTTATTAAATATGAATAATGAATATAATTATACACCAACTTTAGATACACTTGTTATAGGTAGTGATGAGGTGTTTAATGTTATTCAATCAAATAAAAATGTAGGATATTCATTAGAATTATTTGGTAAAAATAATAATGCTAATAGAATGATATCCTATGCAGCATCATTTGGAAATACTACTATTGATAAAATTAATGATTATAAAAAAAGTGAGGAAATTAAATCTTTGCTATTAGACTTTGATGCAATATCTGTAAGAGATAATAATAGTTATAAAATAATAAATGAACTTACTGGAGAAAAACCTTTTATAAATTTGGATCCAGTATTAATTTATGATTACATGAATTCGGATATAATACCAAATATCAATATTAAAGAAAAATATATGATATTATATGCATATAATGGAAGAATTAGTAAAGAGGAAGCTAAAGAAATAAAACAACTGGCTACTTCTTTAGGAATAAAGGTCTATTCTATAGGTGGAGCTCAGCCGTATGCAGACAAATTTATTAATTGTTCACCATTTGAAGTATTAGCCTACTTTAAAAATGCAGAATATATCATTACAGATACATTTCATGGAAGTATTTTTTCTATAATAAATGAAAAGCCATTTGTGACATTAGTAAGAAAAAGTAAAGGTGATTCATATGGTAATGAAGAAAAAATTACATATTTGCTAGAAATGTTAAATTTAAAGGATAGAAGTCTATGTTCAATTGATAATATAGAAGAAAAACTAAATAAAGAAATTGATTATGAAATAACAAAAAACATTATTGAAAAAGAAAGATTAAATGCTCAGCAATACTTGAAAAATAATATATAAAGAAGGTGATATGGCATGGTAAAAAAAGAATTAGTAAACGAGAAGAACCAGTGTTGTGGATGTGGATTATGTGCTTTAAAATGTCCTAAACATGCCATAGAGATGAAAGAAGATGAATATGGATTTATATATCCTTATGTGAATAAAAGTAAATGTATCAATTGTGAGATTTGTAAAAAGGAGTGTTCTTATAATAAAAAAACTAATATAGAAAAATACATAAAAAAAACTTATGCAGCATTTTCAAAAGATGATATTATTTTATCTAGTACTGCATCTGGAGGAGCATTCACATCAATTGCAACAATGTTTTTAAAAAACGGTGGAGTAGTATATGGAAGCACTTTATGTAATGAGGATAATAATTTTTTAGTAAAACATATAAAAATAGAACATTTAGAGGATTTAGAAAAACTAAAAGGATCTAAATATGTTCAAAGTGATATTACTAGCGTATATGAGGATATTGAGAAAGAATTATTGGCTGGAAAACAGGTATTATTTTCTGGAACACCATGTCAGGTTTCTGCTATAAAATCATTCACAAAAAATCCAAGAAATTTATTTACTATTGATATTATTTGCCATGGAGTGCCAAACAACAAACTGTTTAATGATTACATTGAGTATAAAAATAAAAAAGAAAAAATCAAAATAAAAAACTTTAAATTTAGAACTAAAGATAAAGGATGGGGATTATATTTTAGCTATGTTTTTTTTGATTTAAAACGTAATAAAAATATAACTAAAGTAGAGCCTGCTTTTAAATCTTCGTATTATCAATTATTTTTAGATTCTTTTATTTATCGAGAAAATTGTTATTCTTGTCCATATGCTAACGATAATAGAGTAGGAGACATTACATTAGGCGATTATTGGGGAATAGAAATAGAACATTCTGAATTAATTAAAGATTCTAATATTAATTTAAAAAAGGGCATTTCTTGTATTATTGTTAATTCATATAAAGGTGAAAGGTTAGTAAAAAACTATTCAGAGATAATTAAAGTTTATGAATCAATGATTGAGAAAGTAAAAAAGCATAACAATCAGTTAAACAAACCAAGTAAGATGCCAATAAACAGGGATGCACTTTTTTTAAAATATAAAAAAGATGGCTATGATTTTATAGAAGATTATTATAATAGAAAGTATTTGATAAAAAATAGCATAAAAAGAGTACTATACTTTTTAAAAAATAACTAGATAATAAATATATTTGTAGAGGAGTCGAAAATGAAGTTTTCAATAATAATGCCTGTGTATAATTCAGAAAAAACAGTAATTAGAAGTATAATTAGTATTCAAAAACAAAGCTATGAAAATTGGGAATTGATTGCTATTGATGATGGATCTACAGATAATAGTCTCTCAGTGTTAGAAGATTTTAGAAAAATTGACAATAGAATAAAAGTTTTTCACCAAAACAATATGGGTCCTGGAAATGCAAGAAATTATGGAATATGCATGTGTTCAGGCGATTATATATGTTTTATAGATTCTGATGATTATTATGAAGATAATTATCTGGAAATGATTAAATCCAAAATTGAAAGAACCAATGCAGATTTGATATATATTGGAATGATTAATGAATTAGAGAATAAAAAAACAATTAGAAAAATATCTACAATTAGGTATAGAAAATGCAATAAAGATGAGCTTCTTCAATTACAATTATCGGGAATCTTACCATGGGGACCATGTTCAAAAGTTATTAGAAGGAAAATTGCGGAGAATTGTAAATTTCAAGATATTGATGTGGGTGAAGAATTGTTATATAGCTTTGATATATTAAAAAATTCAATAATAATTGAGTTTGTAGATGAATTTCTATATCATTATGTACATAATGCAAACGGTCAGCATAAAAAAGGAGGATTGAATCCTTGGGGAGATCTTGTGAAAAGTGTAAAAAGTTATTTACAAAATAATAATTTAATTGATATTTATGAAAAAAGTCTTAATACTTTGGCTACAAAAGCACTAACTATTTCGATATATAGATGTTGCACACTTAATAAATACAAGAAGGCACTTTTAGAAATGAAGAAAATAATAAAATTATATAAAGAACAATACAATATTGATGATAATAATAAAAAAATATTAGATATAAAAACCCAACTGGTTATGTTCTTTATAAATAAAAAAATGTATTACACACTATTTTTGATTTCGAATATAAGAAACAAAAGAAAAGATTGAGGTGATTTAATTGGGAACTTTTTATTTTATGATATTATTAATGATTTCTTTATTCTTTATAGTAATAGCAGAAAAGAAAAACAAAAAAGTATATTTAGTTATAGGAATACTAATTATTTCACTATTATCAGGTCTAAGAGGTGTTAATTGTGGTGTTGACACAAAGTACTATTATAATGCTTTTATTAATAGATTTCCTGTTAAATGGATGTTTGAAGAAGTAGGATTTAGATTTGTTAGCAATAGTCTTATGAGCTTTTTCAATAATGCCACCGTTGTGATGATTATTTATTCATTGATAATTAATTTTTTAATAGTGTTAAGGCTTTGGGATTTTAGAGATAAATGTAATTTCAAATTTATGTACTTCTTATATATATGCATATACTTTATTGGATCAATGAATATAATGAGACAATTTCTTGCACTTTCTATTTTATTTTACTTTACTAAATTATTAGAAAAGAAGAGATATCTTTTGTTTATAGGAATTGTAATTCTTGCTACGTTAATACATCAATCAGCAATATTGGCGTTATTAATAATAATAGTTTATTTCTGGAATAGTATTTCAATAAATAAAAAAATACTACTAATTATTCCTATGGTGGTTATTTGCTTGGTTGCAGGTTACTATGGTTATATATATGAGAGCAAGCATATAAATAATTATTTTTCAACTCGTAATATGGTTAATAATGTAAATTTAACATATCTATATAGAGTTTTAATTTTTACTATTTCATATTTATTATATAAAGGTAATAAAAAGCTTGTCTTTATTAGAACAAACTATGATATTGAAAAAAAAGTAATCAAATCTAAGGATAATGATATGTCTATTTTTTCAATATTATATTTTCTAGGTCTATGCCTATCAGCGATGGGAATGTTCTTTAAATTTATGCAAAGATTTGGATATATGTACTTAATATTTGAATTATTATACTGGGGGTATCTAGTAAAAAATAGTAATAATAAAAACATAAACAAATTAATGATTACAGTTTATGCTGTATATGTTTTTGCATTAGAAATAATTGAAAATGGAAGTGCAGTTTTTCCATATTATTTTAATATATAATTATTACATAAGATTTTTTAAGGAGGTTAATTTGGAAAAAATAAGTGTTATAGTTCCTATATATAAAGTAGAAAAGTATTTAAATAATTGTATTGAGTCTCTGGTTAACCAAGAATATAAAAACATAGAAATTATATTAGTTGATGATGGTTCTCCTGACAATTGCCCAAGAATTTGTGACGATTGGGAAAAAAAAGATAAAAGAATAATAGTTATCCACAAAAAGAATGGTGGACTTTCAGATGCTAGAAATTGTGGAATAGAGAATGCTAAAGGAGCGTATATTTGCTTTGTAGATTCCGATGACTATGTCGAAAAAAGATATCTTTCAGAGCTGTTAAAGGCCAATAAAGATAATAATACTAAAATATCACAGTGTGGAATAAAGTATATTGATGAAAATAATAATTATCTTAAAAAGAAAGGATATGAAAAAGACATTGTTCTTTCTGGAAAAGAAATGGTTAAGCAGCAGTTTGGAATACATGATATAGAAAATACAGTTGCTTGGAATAGATTATATGATATTTCTCTTTTCAAAGATTTAAGATTTCCAAAAGGAAAACTCCACGAAGATGAATACACAACATATAAACTTCTCTATCCGCAAAGTAATATTTCTATTGTGAGTTCAAATCTTTATTGTTATAGACAGACAACTAACAGTATTATGAGATCAGCTTTTAATATGAAAAGACTAGATGTTTTGGATGGACTAAAGGAAAAAATATATTTTTTTAAAAATAAAAATGAAGTTGATTTATACTATTTATCGGTTTCTAAGTATTTATCTAGCATAAGGTTCTTATATAGCAATATAAAAAGAAGTTATCCGAATGAAAACGAGAAACTCTCTCATTTAAAAAGCGAATATCGAAATTACTATAATATTTCAAAGTCATATAGGAAATATAAAATATCAACCAAAATAAAAAATAAACTATTTAATATTTTTCCAGAATTTTATGCGAATCTAAAAAATGTATAGGAGCAATTAAAATGACGATCTTAAAAAAAATAATGATTAAAATTATAAATTATATTACATCATTTGCAATATCAATGTCACTTTTTATAAAAATAATAATTAAAAGTTTTATTTTTAAAAAAAAAATATATATTTTTGGTGTTCCAATTCATGGCAATTTAGGAGATCAAGCAATTCTATATGCAGAAGAATTATTTTTAAAAGATAATTTTAATAATTATAAAATAATAGAGGTACCATCAAAATTTAATTCTAATTTTTTAAAAAGAATTGTTAAGAAAAGTATAATACTATATACTGGGGGTGGATTCCTGGGATCACTTTGGTTAAAGGAAGAGGAAATGTTCAGAACAACACTTAAAATGTATCCTGACAATAAAATAGTTGTATTACCACATACTTTTTACTTTTCAAATGATATAGAAGGAAAAAAAGTTCTAGAAGAATCCATTAAAATATATACTGAACACAATGATTTACATCTTATATGTAGAGAGAAGTATTCATATGATTTCATGAAACAAAAATTTCCTAAGTGCACTCTATATATTGCACCAGATATGGTTTTATATTTGAACAAAGAAAAAAATGAGAATGGTAAAAAAGGAGTATTAATGTGTTTTAGAAATGACAAAGAAAGAATTAGCAATGAAAGTAGCACATTAAAAATAAAACTGAAACAATGTGGATATAATATTTTTGATGAATCGAGTACAGTAGTTAATAATAATATTTTTCCATTTCAAAGAAAAAAATTTGTATTAAGAAAAATTAATGAATTTTCAAAATATAATTTAATAATTACTGATAGATTACACGGAATGATTTTTGCATACTTGGCAAATACTCCTTGCATAGTATTTGAAAATAAAAGCTATAAAATAAAAGGAGTATATGAATGGATTAAAGATTGTGGATATATAAAACTTGTGAATAATTTTGAAAAAAAATCATTTGATGAAGTAATTAATAATAATAGCAATAATTATGAAGTGTTCAAAGAAAAATTTGAAATAATAAAGAATGTTATTAAAGAAAATGTTAATGATAAAAAAAATAATGATGAAATATAATAATAAGTAATAAAAAATATGCTTAAAGAGAATTAAGAAAATTGGAATGGAGTGTAATATATGGAAAAAATAAAAAGATTTATTGATTGTTATATACCAACAGAAACATGTAATTTTAGATGTCATTATTGTTATATTGCTCAGAAAAGAAAATATAATAACAGATTAATGAAACTAACACATGATTGTTATACCATTGCAAGAGCTTTATCTAAAGAAAGATTAGGCGGTACATGTTTATTTAATTTATGTGCAGGTGGTGAAACATTGTTATCAGATGATGTAATCCCACTAGTAGAGGCTTTGTTGAAAGATGGCCACTATGTTATGATTGTTACAAATGGTTCCTTAACAAAAAAGTTTGAGGAAATTTCTAAACTTCCTAAAGAATTGATAAGTCATTTATTCTTTAAATTTTCATTCCACTATTTAGAATTAAAGAGACTAAAAATGTTAAATAGATTTGTAGATAATGTAAATTTGATGAAATCGAATGGAGCGTCTTTTACGATAGAAATAACTCCTTCAGATGAACTAGAGCCATATATTGATGAAATTAAAAAATTTTCAATCAATAACTTTGGAGCTTTGCCACATATTACTGTAGGAAGAAAGGATACAGGTGACATTCCTCCATTAACTGATCATGATTTTGAAGAATATAAAAAAATATGGGGGCAATTTGAATCAGAATTATTTAGTTTTAAATCTGAAATATTCGGCATAAAAAGAAAGGAGTTTTGCTATGCTGGAGAATGGAGCATATATTTAAATATTGAAAGCGGAGATATTAGACAATGCTACTGTGGAGCTATAATTGATAATGTGTATAAAAACATTAATAAACCTATTAAGTTTTGTCCGATTGGACATAATTGTAAAGAGCCACATTGTTATAATGGACATGCATTTTTAACTTTTGGCAATATCCCGGATTTGGAAACTCCAACATATGACAAAATGAGAGATAGAAAATGTAGTAATGGTTCATCTTGGCTAAATAATGATATGAAAGTATTTATGAGCAGTAAATTATTAGACAGTAATAAGATTTATAATGAAAAAGAAAAGAAATATTGGGATTTCAAAAATAAAAAAATATTATTTAGTTCTTTTTCAAAAAAAGTTAAAAATAAGATAAAAAGGAATTTAACAAAAAATGAAAATAAATAGAACAAAGAATTCGATAAAAGGTATATTTAGTGGGTACATAAATAAATCAGTTAGTTTATTATTGCCTTTTTTTGTTCAAACTATTTTTATAAACACACTTGGAATTGAATATTTAGGATTAAATAGCTTGTTTACTTCTATCTTAAATATTTTAAATCTAGCAGAATTAGGAATAGGTTCTGCTATATCATTCAGTATGTATGATGCAATAGCAAATGATGATAAAGAAGAAATTTGCGCTTTAGTTAATTTATATAAAAAATTATATAAATTAATAGGTATATCAATATTTGGAATGGGAATAATTCTAATTCCTTTTATTAATAATTTATGTAATACATCCGATGTACCTAAAGATATAAATATTTATATAATTTTCATTATGTATTTATTAAACACATCGCTTAGTTATTTACTATTCTCTTATAAGAATTCTTTGTTTAATGCTCATCAAAATATTAATATAATAAATAACATTGAGATATTTGTAAAAATTGTATTATCTGTATTTCAGATTATTTCGTTATTGATTTTTAAAAATTATTATATATATTTATTGCTACTGATAATATCTACTATATTAAAAAACATTTTATTGCAAGTGTTTTCAGTTAAATATTATCCAAAATATATTCCAATTGGAAATATAGAAAAAGAAAAAAAGAAATATATTTTTAAAAAAGTTAAAGCCCTTTTTTGTTACCAAATAGGAGCAGCAGTGCTTACTTCTGTAGATAGTATAGTTATTTCACATTATCTTGGACTAAGCATTTTAGGAAAATATAATAGTTATTATTTTGTTATAACTGCATTATTTGGATTTCTTCAAATGACATCTAATGCACTCATAGCTGGAGTTGGAAATAGCATTGTGACAGAAACAGTTGATAAAAATTATAAAGATTTCAAAAAGCTAAATTCATTGCAACATTTCATTGTTTGCTTTTGTGCAGTTTGCTTAATTTGTATGTATCAGAATTTTATATATTTATGGATAGGGCATGAAAATATGTTCCCATTCACAGTTGTTATTTGCCTAACAATATATTTTGTTGTATGGAGAACTTTAGATATTGTGAATCTTTATAAAAATGCAATTGGAATGTGGGAATATGATAAATATAGACCTCTTGTTGCAGCTGGATTTAATTTGGTGACTAATATAATACTAGTCAAAATAATTGGGATTTATGGTGTTATTATTTCAACGATATTATCTATTTGCTTAATTATTTTTCCATGGTCAACACATATATTGTTTTCAAAATATTTTAAAAAGGGCTATAAAGAATACCTAATTGAATGCTTAAGAAATTTAATAATAACTTTTAGTATAATTGTAATAACTTATTTTTGTTGTTCATTTGTTGGAAATACTACATTCATTGATTTGATTATTAGATTAATAATTTGCATTACTTTATCAAATATATTATACTTAGTATTCAATAGTAATAATGACAATTTAATAGATTCCATTAAATGGACTATGGAAAAGATAAAACTGGGGAGATTAAAAAGAATATATGAAAAATCTTTACCTATTTTAAAAATTACCAAGAATATATCATTAATAATTGTATTAATAGTTTTTTTATTTTTTAAAATAGGAATAGATACTGAAAAAGAGTATTTTAATAATTCGATAGAAAAAGTAAATATATCTATTGATGACACTATTTTAATTTTCGAAGACTTATATAAAACCTCTAATTATGATTCGATTTTTGACAATGATATCCTATGTTATTTAAAAAAACTACATGATAAATATGATGCAAAATTTACGTTATTTGTTTTTTACCAAAACAAAGATTTTTCTTTAGAAGATATGAATGACAAATATAAAAGAGAATTTATAGAAAATAGCGATTGGTTAAAATTTGGATTTCATGCATTGTCCGCAAGTAGCAATTATGAGATAGATGATAACTTTGCATCTGATTATATAAAAACATATAATAAATTAGTTGAAATAGTTGGTGAGAAATCGATATCAAAAATAATTAGAGTAGAGAAATATTTATTAAATGAAAAAAATTTATCTGAATTACAAATGTCTTCATACAAAATAGATGGTTTATTGGCATCAGATTCAATTGATAGAAAGGATTATTATTTATCGGAAAAAGATAACGTAGAATTGTTTTCAAAGGATACTTTTTATGACATAAAGAATGATATTATTTTATATAACACAGATATAAGATTAGAAAATACATTTATTAATATAATTAGTAAAGATCAATTGCAGGATAGGAATCTTTATGTTTTTACACATGAATGGCAGTTGTATAATGACAGCGTTAAAATAAAATTAAAAAAAATATGTTATCTTACTAATATTTTAAATAAAAAGTATTATAACTAAATATTAATTAGAACATATTTAAAAGAATAATCTTAAAATTAATGTAGTAATTCTGTAATATATTTTTGAATTTAAGAAATAGAATTAGTAGAGTACAAATATTTAAATAATTCTTTAAAATAAAAATAAAAACTGTTGCAATTGCAACAGTTTTTATTTGAAAACATCTTATAATAGTTAGCATAAAAGAAAAAAGCCCCTAAAAGGCTTCATATACAAGATTTGTACCCTTGCTATATGAAGTATAGCAAAATCTTTTATAAAATGCAATAGTTTTTGGGGAGAAAGGAGTAAAAAAATCTAAACTATTGTAAAATAGATGAAAGGAGTTGTTGTACATGAAAATACAAAAAAAAATAATAAAAAATGTACAAAGATATTTAGTAGAGTTTGAAGAAAATGAAAAAATTAGAGTAGGAGTTAAACTAAAAGAGCATGTAGAAAAAGCAAAAGAAATAGGATTTAGTAAAGATTTTGAAAAAGGAGAATGTATTGTACCAAATTCATCTGTTTCAAAAAAAGCAATGGAAAATGCTGAAGGGAAAAAAATAATTAGAAGAGATTTACCAAAAGAATTTGCAGAAAGATATCACCAGTGGTCATGGAAAGATTATGGAGGAAATGAACATTGGGATTTCAGATATATACCATATTTGAGATATGTTCAAGAATATACCAAACCAAAATTATTGAATTTTACAATAATGGAAGACGAATTAAATGAAAAATGGATTGTGTCTAAAATATTTATAAATAATGACAAAGAACATTCAGACATAAAAGAAATAGTTAATTTGTTTTTAAGCGTATTTGGAGAATGTTACATTATGAAAAATAACTTAAAAAATCCAGTAAAATTATTAAAGTATCTTCCTTGGGAATTATTAAGAAAAGGTGAAGGAACAAAAGATAGATTAGAGGAGATTATTAATCAAACTACTGGTGAAAACAAAAAGAATATGTATAGAAGAAATATTAAAAAGCTACTTGAAACTAGTGATGATACTGTAGCAGTAGGAAAGGCTGAATTTAGAGGATATATTGCATTTACTTATTCAAAGAAAAACATTGCTGTTTTAGAGAGTTTAATGCCAAACAATGCTACTTATGTATTAGACAAAAATTGGCAAGAAATATCGAAGATGACAAAAACAGAAATTATCAATAACAAATCTTATATCGAAAGAATTTATCATTATTCTGATTGGGAGCAAAGAATTGAAAAATGCATTAGTTAGTGCTTTATATAATAAGCAAGGCTTTAAATTAGAAACCTTGCTTATTTTTTGTTATTTAGTATTTTTTGATGGTGATTGTATTTTTGATATTCAGAACAACATATGACTTTTGAAGAGGTAGGATTTAAATAATGAATTTGTTTGTGAATGTTGACAATTCAATACTTTCGAGTATATTATATATTTTAAGAAAACAATAGAACTAGTAAATGGAGGAATATAGATGTCAATAAAAAGATTAAAAATAAAAGGACTAAGAGGATTTTTAGAAGAAACAAATATAGATTTTGCAATTCCTGATGGTAAAACATATGGAAGTGGTCTTACTGTTTTAGTAGGTCCAAATAATAGTGGAAAGTCCACTGTTATAGAAGCAATAAATATTTTATCATCAAATTCAAATGTAATTCCACTTTCTTCAAGAAATAGTAAATTAGTAGGAAAAATAGAAATAGAAGCAACAGATACTCTAGAGAATAAATATTCAGTAAAATCATTAGAAGATGGAGGAGCATTTATTGAAAGAAGATATAATGGAATACTAAAAGAAGAAAATAGTGGAATTTTTAATGAATTAAAAGTATTTGTACTTTCCAATAAAAGAAATATAGTATCTTCATTTAGTAATAACTATTATCAAGATAGAGATAATTATAGAGGAAATGTAAGTGATGATTATAGAGACGAGAATAATCATAATAATAATTTCGGAGGAAGATTACTTACAATTTCAAAAAATAGAAAGGCATTTGATGATGTTCTAAAAAAAGTATTATCGCCATTACCTGAATGGAAAATAGAAGCAACTGATAATAGTAATGTATATCTAGACTTTTCTTTTAATGGTGTACATCATAGTAGTAAAGGAGCAGGAGATGGCTTTATTAATATATTTAATATAGTTGATTCTCTATATGATTCAGAAGAGAATAATATTATATTAATAGATGAGCCAGAAGTATCTCTACATCCAGATCTACTTAGAAAACTTCTTTCTCTTCTTGCAGAATATTCTAAAGATAAACAAATAATATTAAGTACACATTCACCATATTTAGTAGATTGGAAGCTTTTTTCAGAAAGTGCAAAAATATTAAGATTAAAAAAGAAAGAAGATAGTATTAAGGTATATGGATTAAATGAAGCAAGAAAAGAAGAAATAAAAAATATACTTGAAGATAAAAACAATATACATACATTATCTTTAGATGCAAATGAGATATTTTTTATGAATGATAATGTTATTTTAACAGAAGGACAAGATGATGTTATTTGCTATAGAGAGATATTTAAGAAATATAACTATACACCAAATGCTTCACTTTTTGGCTGGGGTGTAGGTGGTTCGGGGAAAACCAAATTTATTATAAATATTTTAAAAGATTTAGGATATGAAAAAGTATTTACTATTTTTGATAATAATAAAATAGATGAAATGAAGAAATTAGAAAAAATATATCCTAATTATAAGTTTTATGCAATTAAAGCGGATGATGTAAGGAATAAAGAAAAACCAAATAGTGCAATTAAATTGTTAGAGGATATCGAAAAATTAGAAATAGAAGAAGATACAAAGATAAAAATAAAAGAATTGATAGATAAAAGATTTAAAGAAATATTAGGTCTAGTAAAGAATAAAGAAACATTTGAAATTAATAAAGAGTATGAGGAAGATATTTTAAATTTAATAGAAAGTTTAAAATCATATTTTTCAGAAGAAAAAGAAGATGAAAATGTAGGTAAGGAAAAATTAAGACAAGGACAAAAACAAGAGAAAAACAAAGAAGAAAAAATAGAAGAAAGAAAAGAAGAAAATGAAAAAAACGAAGACAAAGAAGACAGTTATATAGAATATCTTGAAGAACAAAAGGCAAGAAAGCTCTTAGAAAATTGGCTAAAAGATAATAAAATGACTGAATATGTACAAAAGAAATATAAAAAGCTTAATATATGCTCTGGTGGAGGAGGAGAATTAAGCTTTAAGAAATATAAGGAAGGAATATATTATTGTGTTATAGAACAATCTGAGGGATTGGCGTTTGAAGAAAAAAGTATAACAATTAATTATTTGATAAAGATCAATTTAAAGAAAAATAAAGTTAAAATAAAGAAGAAAAAAGTTGTTTCAAATACTTTACCTATTTAATATCACTTTTACATCTATTTTAGTACAGTTATTTTGGGATATTACTAGTAACTCACTATTCAAAGAATTTAATTTTTATGAATAATATTGATGAAAAGTTCAAAAATTTAGATAATAGATTATGTAATAATCTTGATAAATTCCAATATTTGTGGTATATTATATACATATTTACATAATATACAAATATTGGAGGAAACATCATGAGAATGATAAATGGAATAGAGACATGTAAAGAACATGGAGATTTTGATTGGAAGATTACTTTTTTGGAGACTGGAGATGTTTGGTCAGGAAAGTGGTCAGACTATAGGAAGAATATAGTAAGTTATGTTGAAGAAAAAGATAAATACATTGTAATAGTAAAATGTCCTAAATGTGATAATACATTTGATATTGAACTAAATAAAGAAAAGGGAAAATAATATAATAAATAATAATTAAATAATAGATAATTATATTAAAGATTTAAAGTGAAATATGCTTTAAATCTTTTTTGTTTAGCATTTTTTATTATTTTAACATTATTTTTTTATTTACAGTTTTTTAGTTGACAATAAAAATACTTTATGGTAACATAATTTCACAATAAATATTTAAGTCATGCTTTAAAAAGCATTTTTTATTCAAATTAGGAGAAGTTTAAATTTAAAGTTTTATTTTTTTAAGTTTATATCTAATATCGGGGCTATTAGAATATTTTTTATTTTCATATACAATTTTTCGGAAGGAGAGGTGGTAATTTTTATTAAAATGACAACTTTTTATTTTTTGTATAAAAATATTAATTTGAGGTAGTTATGAAAAAGAATAAGTACTTTGATTTTGTGTACACAAAAGATATGA
>AUXO014396873.1_pt1 | contig 15337 bp, 23 predicted proteins | sample 768731 | NCBI WGS metagenome assembly AUXO01 (sample SAMN02715735, study PRJNA202380) | gut metagenome | biome: sheep rumen | host: Ovis aries | place: New Zealand: Palmerston North
GAGAAAGTTACATAGGAATTTAATCACTTTTCCCCATAGTAGTAGTCCTATACGTCTTTACTATTACACCGACCTTATAGAGCCTCTCAGAGCCTTACAGCCATATATTTAACGTGGGGGTAGACACCATACAATGAAAACCGGAAAACCTCTTATCTGTAAAAAATCTTAAAAATTACTATTCTATCATCCTTATGTATAAAACATTTACTCATTTATCCACAATGTGGAAAAACTAGATCATTAAAAAAACTCCAAATTAGCCATTGACACGTTACTCACCATTGGTTTATTATGGGGATATAACCATTAAAAGTGAGGTAAATATAATCATGACATGAGAAAATAATGTATAATCAAAATAACGCAATCATAAACTATAAACTATAACTATAAGGATTAACATATTATGTCATTCAAAACTATCGAAGCACCAGAATACCCAGAAATTTGGAACGCTAAGGGCGCATTACAGCAAGGTGATAGCATCGAGGGTAAGCTCGTAGATCGCCGCGAAACTGCTAACAAATTCGGCGGTACTACCATCTATTACGTCATCGAAAAAGCAGACGGTACGCAGGCCTCAGTCGCAGGATCCGCAGACATCCGTAGCAAACTAGACACTGTAGCCACTGGTTCACTCGTCCGTCTAACCTTCACTGGATACAAAGAAACCGATAAAGGTTCACCAATGAAGGTCTATACAGTCGAAGTCGACGATGGTGAATAAAAAATTTGTTCAATAAATAACTAACATGGAGTATATAAATGTCAATTCGGTACAACAAAGAGTTCAACAAAGAGATCGCATCGATCGTGAAGAGCTTTAACTACCGAATTGGCAAGCTCCAGGCCAGTGAAAAATACACCGGCATTGATCTACCAGAAAAAATGCGCGTGTCGGCGCTTAAGGCGCAGTATGACAGCCGCAGTGAGCTTAGGAAGGCTCTTAATGCAATGAAGCGTTTGAGCCGTCCTGGAGCGCTTGAGATCGTTGAAACGGCCGCAGGTGATAAGTTGCAGTATGAACTGTCAGAAATGGGCTTAAAACGTTCACAGGCGCGTGGTTACTTGACCGAGAAGATGAAGTTTTATGAAACGGCCAAAGTTAAAGTTATTGGAGCCGACAACGTTGCATCGACATTAAAGCAAACGTTGTACCGCGATTACCGCGATATGCAGCGCAGATATGAAGAACTTGGAACTGATCTCACAAAATTAACGCCAGCACAGTACAAGATGCAGCGCGAAATGATCGAAGCTAACCTTAGAACTCAAGATACCAGGCGTATGGCTAATTTTCAAAATAATATGATTAAGGCCTTCTCATCAAAAAATCGTTTAAGTGGTGAGCGTAGTAGACTTGATCAGATTGTCGAGGAGCTAGGCAGCTTATCACCTCGCGAATTTTATTATCGTTTCCAAACCAGTGAGGACTTCCAGCGTTTATGGGAAGAGTATTACGATTGGAGTAAATCAGACAATCGTTACATTTTGCACCAGGCTAGTGATGCAGATTTTGAGAGTGCGCTAGATACGGTAGTATCTAACAGTTTCACTATTTTTCAAGAACCATTAAAGTAATATCAATATTAAAATAAGGGATCGATAAAAATGTCTAAACGTCAGTTTAGTGGTGCTTTTGCGACTACGAAGAGTGAGGACGGTTGCGGAGTATGGGGGTGGTTCATTAAAGAACTTAACTCAGAAGCACCAGAGGTCTTTAAGGGATCTGAAATAGACGATTTTATCGCAACCTTATGGGATAATAAAGACATTACGACAATTTATATGCATGGCCTTAAATACTATGCTTACTTTATCATTGATTTCTTACTAAGTTCCAAACAGTTCAAATATGTTAGATCTAAAGACGAAGCGCGTGATCAAACGTTCACAGCGATGATTTTGCCAGGCGGTACTTTTTATGCAATTGATATATATTTTGAAGTGAAGATCGATAAGAGCGGTCGTCGCAGTGTTCACAAAGTAACATTTAGAGATACCGAGAAACTTATCAAAATGGGCGCGTGGGAGCTTAGCGCAGCTTTCAAGCTCGATAAGATACTGGTCGAAGATTACTTAATGGAAGATAAACCATATCCATATGAGCCGACTGATGAAGAATATAAAGAGCTTGAGATCAGGTGCGATATTGCCGACAACGTACTTACCGCAGTCCATAGAAAACAGATCTTTTCAAATACATTAGCCGCAGGAGCGCTTAGGAGCTACCGAGAGGACTATCAGCGTGATTTTGCTAAACTATTCCCACTGATTGAACCAGAGATCGATTGGGCGCTTAGAGCGGCCTACGTTGGTGGTTTTAACTATCTTAACCCAGACTATCGTGGCAAAGAAACTGGGCCAGGCGTAATGATCGACGTAAACTCGATGTATCCTTACATTTTATCAAGCGCCAGTAAGTGTAAGCTGCCGGTCGGCCAGCCAGTATATTTTAAGGGTAAGTATACCAAAAACGAAACGTGCCCACTGTTCGTGCAGCATTTCTCTTGCGCGTTTCAGTTAAAAGAAAACCATATCCCTACGATCCGTATGCGAAACTATGGCGACTTTGATCCGCAGGAGTATGTAACTAATTCGCATGGCAATACTTGGGAGCTTACTATGGCCATGCCAGATCTCAAGGTATTTCTTGAGAACTATGACGTAATGCATATGAATTATATTGACGGCTATATGTTTAGAACGAAAGACGGCCTCTTTGACGATTTTATCTATAACTGGCTAGACATTAAAAATAAGGCCAAGAAAAATAAGGACGCTATCAGTGAGTACCTGGCTAAGTCAGTCCTAAATATGCTTGGTGGTAAGTTCGCAGCATTTAATAATTCACATAAGATGGAGCCATACCTTGATGAATATGATTGTTTATGCTTTGAAGAATATCGAGGCAAAGAACGTGCTGATCCAGTTTACTGCCCTGTCGCAATCTTTATGAATTCATGGGCGCGTTATTATTTGATCCGTATGAGCCAAAAGATTACGGACTGGGGTATAAAGGCCAAAGGTTTTAACCCTGTTGTCTATCACGATACGGACTGTATTGCAGTGCTAGCTACAATCGATGAACTTAAGAAAAACATTAAGGCGCTTAGGATCGACGACTATAAACTGGGCGCGTTTAAGATCGAGAACACTTTTGAGCGTGCCAAGTGGTTAAGGCAAAAAACTTATTGTCTTGACCTCGGTGCAGGTAATATCAAGATTACGGCCGCAGGTTTACCTAGTGCCATCGTGCCATATATTACTTATGATGACTTTATGACCGGCTTTACAACCGAGAAGATGGATGAAGCTTTGAAGCGTCCGCTTTATCGTGCAGTACCAGGCGGCTGCGTAATTGATCACACTGAATATACATTTTAGTATGTTATAATGACCTTGTAGGCAACCCCACCACCTACGATACCCTGTGAGTTTCTGATTTCTTCTCACAGGGTTTTATGATATAATAGAAGTGTCCAATCTATGCGGAACGGTGTCTTACTCGCACGCTCCGATGCAACAGAGCGAGAAAGGAACTCTTAATGGAGTTCTTTTCTTTTGCCTGTGGAAAACTCTGTGCAATTGTGGAAAACTTTGTTATAAAAAATACTATTGACAATGCGCTACCGCTTATATATTATAGAATTATAAAACATTAAAAGGAGTGATACTATGGAAGAACTACTAAAGATCAAAGAGGACTTCGACGAGTTCATCGTGGCGGCCGAGGAATTTATTGAAACGGAGAAGAAAAATGAACCGTTACAGTAAGATCGTTAGGCAGTATGAGTTTCTAGTAATACCAACTAAAAACATTGTAGACATCTACGATGACGAAACAGGTGCAGTCAGAGTAGTAGTAGATAATGGAGTTGATTATTTCGACAATGAAACAATGATGCTATTCGCGGACGATGTGAAAGTAGACGGTAAATATTATATGGAGGACTAAAAAAAATGGATCGTTATGAATATAGAGTTGTCATTACAGCTTTAATAGTAATGGTAATAGGACTATTCGCAGGGGTATTAATTATTATCGGAGAAACTGGCAAACTGGTAGATCCAAATAAGTGTCAGACGGTACGCGAAACATTAATTTATCAAGAAGATCAACCAGTTAAAACATTTGATTATTTAGATTGCAAGGAGTAAGTTATGGTTAAATTGATAGAGCAGCAAGAAATTAGCGCTTTATCAAAACAAAAACTATATAGAGGCATTGACGCCATGACCGAGTGCGGTTGGAAGTATGGCGGCCAATGGACAAAAATAAACGATTACGGTGAAGTATTATATAAGGCCTGGTTCTACAGGTGGACAGATGAGGATAATGAATAATGAAGCTAAGAAATAAGAAAACTGGGCAGATTTACAACGCCTGCCACATCGCATTCGGGGAATCAATCGAGGGCCTCGAGAGGAAACAATGGAAAACGCTCGAGGAATTTAATGAAGACTGGGAAGACTACGAAGAACCGAAAGAGCATTGGTGCATCACTATGTATGGCGGGATCACTCGTATCAAAGACAACGAAGAACCAGTCGACGACTTAAAAGAAATCGGAAATTATTTTGAGTCAAAAGAAGATGCCTACGATGCGCTAGATAAACTCAAGGCTTGGAAAAGGCTGAAAGACAAAGGGTTTAGGATTGAAGCTTATAAACCATATGGTGCAGGAATTACATTTGCAATAGCACATATGAACGAATTAGCAGAAGATAACCAAAAAGACCTAGACTTGCTTTTTGGAGGTGAAGAATGAAAATTAGAGTAGATAAAGAAGAATATGAACGCTTGCTCAAAAGGGTGGATTACTTAGAAAAAGAGTTAGAACATGAACGTGAGCATATGTATAAAAACTGGAGATTCGCTAAATGTCAGCTGGGTAAGATGATGAAAGATTACTTTGAGTCGCAATGTATGACCGTAGTAATGAAGAGAGATAAAAACGAAATCATGGCAGAGGTGCGTAAGAGAGTAATGGACAATGTCTTTAAGGAGGAAAAATGAGCGAAATTGAATTAACAGCATTTAATAATGGGTTGATAATATTTGCAGGTTTAACTTTTCTTATCGCAACTTATGTACTTATTTATTACTTAACAAAAAAGTGATTACTGCCAGTTATTAACTCTGTGGTAAACAGCTTCTCAGTGCGACATCTCTCTTCGAGTTAACCTAGCCGCAAAGGTAGTTAATATTAAACTGGCAATATCACACCACTATTATAAACTAATATCTAAAATATGGCAAAATAAGACCAACGACTTTTTCTTTAATCTGTTGGTTATCAAAGAACAGGTGGCCGTTACGATAGTATTCCATAATAGTACGGATATGAATATCTGAGTTTTGGATCAGCGTAGTATCTTCAGAGTGATCGGCCTTCTTAAGTACAAAAGTTTCTTCTTTAGTTATGTCAGAGGATATATACATTGCCTTCTCTTCATAATTAGACCAGACGCCTAGGGTAGTACCGTCGATAGTGATATTAAACCAGTCCGTACACTTGCCTGTCTTCTTCTTAATAAATGCAGCGTTCTCACCAAAGAATTTATTATCAATAGCATAGCGACCATAGTCAGTATCTTTAGTGATTTTACCAAAGCGTGTGGCCTTCTTAGCGGCCCTGTACGCTTCGTTTCGCGAATAGTAGACCAATATTGTATTATCCTTAAATAGCTTAGCTTCTGAGCCGTATGGAAGGCTTAAATCGAAATATCTAAAGTATGGGTTAGTAGAAGATCCAGCGTTTCCTAAAAAGAATACGCGAACATTATCACGAAGGCGCGCGATCGTTTCATAAAGCTCGAGGAAAACGGTTACCTCGTTAGCGATATATCTTTGAGTACCGCGGATCAGTAAGAACTCATCGAACACGATATTGTAAACGTTAGGGAACGGCCTAGACTTATATTTAATAGCTTGAGTTAGCGGAATACCGAAACCAGCAAGCTCACCGTTAATATAATACTCTGATCCTGCTTTTTTCTTTTTGACTTCAAAAACAGTATCTTCCGGAAAACATTGCATCGCCTTGAGGTTATCAAAGAGTGAGCGATCAGCTTCAGCTAGATCGTCGACATAACGCCTAATATATACGAACTGGTGGCCGTTCTTTAAGAAGTCATTAACAAAAAACTTAAGCACGCCTGTCGTCTTACCGACACCACGTTCACCAATAACGAAGTTGAATAGTGCGTTATATGATAATGCCTTAGCAGGTGAGAAAAACATACCCATACTATTATTATAGAATATATTATTTTTACCGTCAAAAAACCGCCGTTTATGGCGGTATTGACCTGTGTACGGCCGCTTTTCCCTATGGCCATGTTCCAGGTACATTGCATAACTATTATATCAAAAAACCGCCCCGAAGGGCGGAGTTTTTATTCGCTTTCTACATCACCAAAGTCTTTGAAGAAGTATAGACATGGCCAAAGAACAAGACTGTATCTTGAATTAGCAAAGTCTGCGTAATATTTAAGAACAATTTTACCATCAGTTTTGAAGGTCATTGAGATAATATTACCATGAGAGAAGCCAGATGGATTACTGTTAACTACTTGCGCAAAACCAGCAGGGCGAATAGTGAAGTCGGTAGTTGGATGAATACCTGAATCAATATTAAAGGTAATAGTTTGTTGGCCATTAGTAGAACCAGTATTATGAATAATAGTACCATAAACTTTACCCAGAGAATTAGTATTGTTTTGAGCAATTGAGACAACCTGGCTTGAGAGAGTACCTGATGCTGCAACAATATTATTAGCTGCAACATCCTGAATGGTCATTGTTAGATAGGCAGCAAGAGCGTCAGCTTCAGTCTTTGCTTGGGTAGCATTACCAGCAGCGGTAGTAGCAGTATTAAGAGCAGTACCTGCTGCAGTATTAACTTCGTTTACGGCCGCAACGAGATTGGTTTTAGCTTCAGTAGTAAGACTTGAAAGAGTGCCGATAGCAGATGCATTAGCGGTGGCCTTACCATCTGCGCCGGTAGCGGTGGTTTGAGCAGTATGAATACTTGCATCAATTTTGCCCATATCGCCATTATAATCGCTTAGCCATGCTGGTTTATCGGAGCCGATAAATTGGCTAAGTTCGTAGTTAGTTGTTTTATTAGTGCTAGACATTTGTTATCCTTTCTTAATTGTTATTATATCATATTAAGCACTTAAAATCGTTTTACCATAACGGTCGTAATTAAAGGCCGTAATCTGACGCTCATCATAGCTGGTAGCGCTAAAATCAAGCGCATCATATTCGGTAGCAGTAAGAGCTTCTTCGCGAGATGTACCGTAGAGGTTGTCAATAACAGTCTGAAGTGGGCTGAGTAAACCTGTGCTTGGATCATATACAGTAATTGCGCCAACTGATACAGCCCTAATTTCTTCGCGAAGTTGTGCAGCGACAGCGTCAGTATAGGCATTAGCTTGCGTCATAAAGGCTGCAACTGTTTGTTCAAGTTCAGCCTTGATAGTCAAGAAACGAGCGTCGATGTCAAGAGCGATCTCAGTTTTGAAGTTCTCGATATCGGTACGGAGTGCTGCGATCTCTGCTTCGATTTCCTCAATCTTACCTGAGTAATTGTTAATAAACTCAGTGTTTTCATTAACCTGTTTGATCGTTTCGTTGAGCTTCTTCAAAATACCCAAAAGATATTCGACATCTGTCATCATATCCTTAGGATCCACGCTGATAGGGTTGAAAAAGCTAATTGGTGGTACGTGTGGTCTTGGTTGATATGGGATCATTTTATTCCTTTCCTTTAATTAAAATACGCTAATAAACAGTGGTTCCAAATCTTCAACAATTTCAGAGTTAAGGGCGCGGATATTATCGCGATACTGTCTAACCATAGCTTGAGCAGTTGCGCTAACACCTGAGTTACCTTTAATACGTTTTGTATAATTCTCTGTACCAGTACTTTGGCCAGTGCCAGTACTTTCGCCCTCATTGCCAACGGTAGAACTTGCATATTTACCAGCCAAAATCTCATTTTTGTCGATCTGGCCCATTGGAGTATCGGAGTTAATACCGAGGTCTGAGCTTGAGCTTGAGCTTGAAGTTGTGCCATTAGTCTGGCGTTCCAGACTTTCGGTATAATCGACGTTTACGAGTGGATCGTATTTGATTGATGCTGAATAGATAAGAGGCGCGTAAGTTTCCATAATCTCGCGCATTTTATTTCTAGTAAAGAGGATAAAAGATCCAATAGCGTCTGAGCCAATTTCGCGAGTATAGTAGTAGTCGATAATGCGATCGGCCAGTTGGTCTTTATTCCAGCAGCCACGAGTTTCGATAATTCTAATTTCTTCATCGGTTAAGTAGTCTGATAGGTTATAATCTTTGAACCAGTTTTTAACTTCATCTTTGCCAAAAGTTGAGATGAGTTCACGAAGTTCCATAGTATATTTAGCCATTGATCTCTCCTTCGTCTAATTGACCGTCCTCATCTTTGTCTACCCAATCTGCAACAGTTGAGAGTTGAGTTTTAACGATATTGTTAAGGTCTGATCTTACTTTGACAGAAACGTTAAGCCCAAATCTTTCATTAAGCTCTTTCGCAGCTTGTTGACGTGTAATGAGCGCGCTTTGGAGGTTAAGGTTCGTAACTTCATTGTTTTGCGATGCCTCGCTTTCGACAAGTCTTTCCTTCTTTTCATCAATCACCTGGATACCAAGATAGATAAGTGCTTCGTCCCAGATCTTATTCTTATATTCGGTAAGTTTGTCAGCAACATAAGGACTGTCAGTCTTAAGAACTTTAATATCTTCAAGAGTGAGCGCTTTCTTAGATCCATAAATAACTGGTTCATTAGTGGCCATCTGACGATAAACCTGCTTCATAGATAGAAGTTGGTTTTGGTCGGTCAAGATAAGTAGAGGGTATTTCTGGTTTTGAACGTTTACATCAATAGAGCGAGTAGCCTCAGTCAAACGGTTAGCAAAAAGCTGCAAGGTCTGAAGGTTGCCAGTTCTAAAGTAGTTGTTCATAACGAGAATAGCCTCGCCATAGTCATCGTTTACGATATTGCCTTCACTGTCTTTTAGAAGGCCAGTATAGACTTTACGCTTTTCATTAAATTCACCAAATGAATAGCAGTTGATCTCGGTAGGTAGACCGTAGATATTGATCTCACCTGCAGTGGTTGCTTTGGTGTTAATGAAACCGTAGTCTTTGGTCTTAAGAATAGCAGCTTGACCGAGCATGAATAGGCACCACTCTAGGTAGCGCTGATCCATAGATGCAGGCAAGTTCTGCCACTCAAAACGCGATAGAGCAATGATCGAGAGGCGTTCGAGATAATCGTTTTCGGTAAAAACGTTGAGCGCTTCGGCTGCAGGGACGCGCGGTCTAAGACAGTTTCTTTCGAGTTTCTTTCCCATTTTTCCTTTCCTTTATGTTTTATACGATAGGGTTAGCTTGCGAGTAATCGAGGTATGTACTAGGGTTATGCCATAAGGTTAAACCATTGTCAAACAGTGTACGGATCTCGTCGGCATCTTCTTGAGGCATATCGCCTGTAAAGTTGAAACCGATAGTCTTTACATAGTTCCAGTTACGGCGGCCGGTAATATTAGGGACCTTAACGCGGTTTGTTTTATAACCGTACATACTAAAGAAGTTATCGATCCTAAGAGCATATCCTGCGCGGCAGCACATACCCTTGAAGTTAAAACAGTCTACGCCGAGCGATACGTTAATATCACCAGCGGCAGCGTTACCTTTAGATTGGTCTGGGATCTTACTTGCGCGTTCAGTTTCGGCCATAACACCAAAGACAGTACTTAGAGCGTTGCCAGCGAAACCTAGCAAGTTACCCGTAGCGGCTGCGTTCATAGCACCAGTCGCAAGTGAGCCGCCGGCCTGGATCTGCATAGCGCCAGAGTTTTGTGCTACCCAGTTCAAATAGTAGTCTGAGGCCCATGCACAGGTAGGGGTTTTACCAGCGGTAAGGGAATAGTCATTTAATGACTTCATATCGTTACCGAGGTTCTTGTAATAGAACGGCATACACTTGATGCTCATACCCTGGCAAAGCGCACCGACAACCTGGAAACGACAGTCTGAAGTTGTAAAGTCCTCATAGTGGTAAACACAGGTAGATCCAGCGTTATTAGTGCCAATAAAGTATGAATATGGATAAGTTAGAAGTTTCTTATTTACTGGAGTATAACCGTTAAGAGAAGTAGGTTTAGATAGACGTTCATCAGCAATTAATTTAGCATCGTTATAACTATCTGGATAAATGATAAGAGCATTTACTGACTGCCCACCGCCAACTGGTAATGGGAAGTTTTGCGCACCACCCGTAGCAGTTGCAGTAAGTGGAGCAGCATAGTAACACGATACGATTGCATCAGATTTACCGTCCGCAGCATAGTGTTTAATCAATGTAAGCGCACTAGCGTAAGTCGGTACACAGATTGTCCATAGACCAGAAAAGATACCGCCGTAAACCTGATCAGCGCCATAGCCTGATGGAGCGTGATCTATAAGAGTATTAGTAAGTTTAGTGAGTTGGAAGGCAATATAATAATCACCCTGAAAAGTGTAAGGCATAGACAAGGTATTGCCGTTCGCGATAGGCTCGCCAATCTCAAGGCCCTCCGGAATGGTATTATCACCTGGGGTATCAGTGTTGGCGTGTTCGCGCTCGATGAAACTGGCCTTATAATTTATATCAAATTGCCAGGTTTGAAATACGTCAGTCTTGATCGAAATAAAAGTAGTATTATCGTTTACATACTCCATCTTGGAAATGAAAGCATAGAACCATTTATTACCATAATTGGCGTTTTTATACATGACATAGTTGTAGCCATATAAATCGTCAATGTGCGCAGGGAACCTGATAATGCCGTCTTTTCTTTGATATGTAAAATCTGGGTTCGCATCTACCGAACTCAAACCGTCCTCATTTAATTTAGGTAGATTAATAAAGTAATTATATTGTGCGGTTTTACTTGCGAAGGTCAAAGTGTTGCGACCATCATCTTCAAGCGGAGCCTTTAACAAATATAATTCAGTGCTAGGTGTAATCGCTGCCATATTACTTTTATTATAGCATAAACGAAAAAAATAAACCCCCAATTTAGGGGGTCTATTTTAAGCTGACTAAGCAGCAGCGGTAACTTCGACTGCAATAGTTGCATAGAGGCTGCCAGCAGTTGCTTCGACAACGTAGACACCGACTTTAGCAGCAGCGTCGACAGCGACAGCAGCGCTACGAGTATCTTCACTAGGAGTAATAGTAATGTCAGTAACATCACCATCAGCAGGTGCAGATACGACAGTGTAAGTAACTTCGACATCAGCACTGTTTGGAGTTACGGTAACACCGAAACCGCCGTTACCACCTTGAGCAAGTTCGATAGATTGTTCTTTGAACTCGATCTTGGTTGCAGTTGGAGCAGATGCTTCAGTTGCAAATACAACAGCGTTAGCAAATAGACTATATGCGTAAGTGCGAACGATATTGAGGTAGTATTGCCAGGTACGGTTATTGGCGTTATAGAACTCGTCCATTTGTTCATCTTGTTGGTTAATCTTGAACCAGCGCTTATCAGCCATGATACCGAGGATCTTTGAACCATCAAAGACCTTAGTACCAGCGTCATCATACATATCGAAGTTATCGACATAAATGATACGGCCTTGAAGTTTAGCGTTGTCAATGTGGAAGGCAGCAGCCAATACGTCGACGTCCATTGAAGCAGCAACATCGTTGCGGATCAAGAATACGACATCATCTGGATCAGTCCAAGTAACGACTGGACGGCCTTCACCGCCAGCAAGAGCCCAACCGTTGTTAGCGCTTGATGGAGCCTGGAAGTCAAGGAATTTCTGACGTGCAGCCTTAACAAATGCTTTACCAGTAGCTTCGTCTGATGGAGCTGAAATAGTTACAACCTGAACGTTGCCAGCAGCGTAAGCTGATGATACAAGGTTCTTAGTCAAGTTGTACTGATCAATGTGAGCACCATTGAAGAGAGAGTTAGTAAGACCTTCGATAAAGCTCTGAAGAGCACCCCATGAAGTAAATGCTTGCTTCAAAGTACGAGCAGAAACAGTTACTGGGTACTGAAGATCTGAGTTGATTGAAATATACTGAGTTTTGACATCAGCTTCATATTTCTGAAGAAGGCCTGCAAAGTCCTCGTTATTGAATGAGCGGCCTTTAGCAGGGTTGACGTGTGCCAATTCGACAGCGTAGCCCATTGGCATCTGTTCGCCTTCTAGCTGTGCTAGAGGGTTGCGGTACATACGAGTATCAAACTGAGTACGTACGATTTTATTTACGAGAGCACCGAGCCAAGCGTTTTGAAGTGGTTTGTACTCAAAAATTGGCTGTGCGAGCTCTGCGATTGAAGTGTTTTCACCAACGATAGGAAGGTATTGATGATAAGCAGCGTTACCATTAATAACCATCTCACGGATAGCGTTGGTAGCAGTAATAAGACCTTTTGATGGGCCCATAATTTACCTCGCTTTGTTATGAGTTAGTTAATAAAATTACCGTTCTCATCGAAAGCGTCGCGGAGAGAAATCGTAGGTTTTTTATCGTCCTCAAAGTCGTCCGCCTCTTTTTCGTGAGTATCGGTATGGACTGGTACCTGTTTTAATAGGTTGCCGTTGGCAATTACGAGGGTTTCTTTATCACGTTTAAGACGTGCGATCTCCTCTGCCTGACTTTGAAGCTGCTTCTGCGTTTCGGCGTTCTTAGTAACGATAATGCCGATCTCGTCTGAGATCTTAGCGAAATCGTCCTTGCCGAGTTTCTCTTCGCTAGAAGTCATAAAACTTTCAATTATTTTGTCGTCCATACTTTTATTATAATGTATTATTTTTATTTGTGCAAATTATTTATAACCCCAATATTTCCAAGCGATCGGCCATGGAAACTTCTCTTTTTTCTTTGTTGGTGGAGGTGGTGGTGGCGTTTCTTTCCACTCTTTGTTACGGAACGCGCCTAAGAAATATGGAGCTATATACATACGATCCTGAGTAACAGGGTGGCCAACTGTCGCACTAGGATTTTCCTGGTTCTGACCAACCGATAATATGTATCCGGATCCGTTATAATCTTCAGCAGCAAAAGAAATATGGCCTGTTGGCGGTGCGAACGCGGCCGACCATACGATACAATCACCTTTTTTAACGTCAGCTAAATTATTAATAGCTTCAAACTGTTGACCGAGGTTACGATCTTTCGAAACCGTCCATGCTTCGTAAGCATATCCATTGCCACCAAGATATAAGAACATACCATACTGAAACCAGAGTTCCTGACAATAGTCCCAACACTGGTTACCATAGAACATATCATAATCATAACCGTTGCCTATTGTAGCGTTAAAGAACGCGTCCCAGGAATTGTGAGGAATAGATACTCCGCCGTAGTATTGTGCCATACTTTTATTATATCATTTTATTTTATTGACATATATTATATAATGAATTTAGATAAGCGCGATGCTTATTGTACCTACAATCACAACTTTTAATGGTCGATACAGTGTAGCCAGTATTACCTCCATAAAAAATGTAATACAAATCTGTATCTTCTTCATATAAGCGTATAATAGACTACGCAAATAAAAATCTTTTTTACACTAACTAAAAATAGCCAGGCCCTCACACCTGACTATTTTTTTGAGTTATTATTTATTCTTTTTCTTAACTAGCTTGAACACTAGGAGTACGGCGGCACCGAACTCAGAGAGTGCGGTAGCTAGCGCCGTACCAAAGGTGGAGAGGTCTGGAGCTAAGATACAGTTAATAATAAGGGGTGTCATCATACCAGCAATGATGAACAGATCACCGATAAGGTACGCTGCGAGCTTTGCCTTATCTGATGGGTTAAACACTGAGCCAGCTTCTTCGACAACGTCTACAAGATCACCTAAATATTTGGCTGCAATTTCTTTATTCGCTTTTGCCACTTCTTCGTATTCCTTTCTGTCGACAGGCTCTACCTCTGAGCCATCGCCGTTATTATCGTTATCGTCTATCACTGGATCTGGTATAGGTTCTGGTTTTGGTTCCGGCTGTGGTTCTGGATCCTTACTCGGCTGTGGCGCAGGCGCGTCCTCTACCATGTGCGCAGTGGCCGTATCGCCACACGTTTCAGACCAACCAACGAAGCTAACACCATAAATAGCACCAACTTTATTAATGACCTGAGTATCGCCTTCAAAGTAATCATATGTAGCTTTATGAGTATATGGACTTGACCAGATCTGCACTTTACCGCCGCTACGTCTTGCAATAGCGACGTGGCCGTAACTTCCGCCTTTATAGTAAATGAATACGAATATACCGTCTGGTAAATTGTAATCAAAATGTTTATTAGGGTTTACTTCCCACGCTGTCCATGCGCAGTCTGCTGACCAGCCTGAACCGACTGATGCTAAACATACCGCTAGACACCAGCAATACCAGTCTGTAAGCACCTGACCGCCAATATAAACGTATAACGGGTGATTTGGATCGTTATCGAGGTTTGGAACTCTGTCTTGTACCCAATGTGCCATAAGATTAACCTTTCTTAAGATTAGCTATATCCTTCTGCATCTCGGCGAGTGATATCTGAATACCACCGATCTTTTCTGCGTAATGGTTGTGAATATCCACTTTGTTTTCTAGCGAACTAATACGATCTTCAATATTTTGCATTTTCTGAGCTGACTTGATCTCTTGCTCGTGATTTGATTTTGTAATCGCTAGATATGAACCAGCTACCCCAGCCATTGACGTGATGATTGTGCAGATGATAGTTTCCATGTTTTTATTATATACTAGTTTTCGTGTTTTGTCTTTTTTGAAGGACCACGTTTGCTAAGTTGCCCGCCTAGCTTACCTGCGCGCTTCGCGAGTTCTGGGTTCGCTGCGAAACCGCGCGGTTTGCTGTGTTTGGCCTTGCCGCCGAGCTTACCAAGCTCTGAGTAATAATTTTGTCCATGTCGTTCTAAATTTGCTTTTGCGGCCTTTTTACCGCCTTCTAAAGTACCCTTATAATATTTATATACTATTGGCATACGTTACCTCGTTACGATAAATAGAATTACAAATAATATGAATACCATGCTCACAGTCCACGCTGCGCTCGCAGAGGCCTTAGCACGCGCACGATAGTAATCTAACGCGTCTGTGAGGCCTTCGTTGGCCTTCTCAGTGTCCTTAACGATTTGGATCAGTTCGTCCTTTTTTAGTTTTTGTAAGTTTCGGATCATGTTGTTCCTTTCATACTTTTAATGGTTATACCCCCATAATAAACCAATGGTGAGTAACGTGTCAATGGCTAATTTGGAGTT
>AUXO010376090.1_pt1 | contig 15332 bp, 19 predicted proteins | sample 768731 | NCBI WGS metagenome assembly AUXO01 (sample SAMN02715735, study PRJNA202380) | gut metagenome | biome: sheep rumen | host: Ovis aries | place: New Zealand: Palmerston North
CAAGCAAGAAATAAATACACATATTTTGCAAGTAAAGCAAAAAAAGAAGGATATGAGCAAATAGCAGCAATTTTTCAAGAAACAGCTGATAATGAAAAGGAACATGCAAAAATATGGTTTAAATTATTACAAGGTGGAAATATAAAAACAACAACTGAAAATTTAAAAATGGCAGCTGAAGGAGAAAACTTTGAATGGACAGATATGTATGACAGAATGGCAAAAGAAGCTAGAGAAGAAGGGTTTAATGATATAGCATTTTTATTTGAATCAGTTGGAAAAATTGAAAAAGAACATGAAGAAAGATATAAAAAATTATTAGATAATATCAATGGTGATTTAGTATTTAGTAAAGATGGAGACAGAATATGGAAATGTAGAAATTGTGGACACATAGTTATAGGAAAATCAGCTCCAGAAGTATGTCCAGTATGTGCACATCCAAAAGCATATTTTGAAATAAAATCAGAAAACTATTAAGAGGAAGTTCTTTTATTTCCTCTTATAGGAACAAAGGGACACTCTTTGACAAATATGCCAAAGAGTGTCTCTTTGTACCTGTTGGCAAAAATTATTTTTTGTGATATAATACTGTACATAAAAAGGAGAACAATATGCCAAAATTTTTTGTAACACAAGAACAAATTAAAGATAATAAAATATTAATTATTGGACAAGATGTAAATCATGTGAAAAATGTACTAAGAAAAAAAGTTGGTGAAGAATTAATTATTTGTGATAAGGACAACTGTGAAGATTATTTATGTAAAATATGCGAATTAAATGAAAAGCAAATTGAATGTGAAATAATAAATACATTAGAATCTGATATAGAACCAATAACTAAAGTTACAATATTTCAAGGATTACCAAAGTCTAATAAAATGGAATTGATAATTCAAAAAGCTGTAGAACTTGGAGCTTATGATATAATTCCTGTAGAAATGAAAAGATGTGTTGTAAAATTAGATGAAAAAGATAAAACTAAAAAAATACAAAGATGGCAAAAAATTTCAGAGGTTGCGGCTAAGCAATGTGGAAGAAATATAATTCCAAAAATAAATAATATAGTGAATATAAAAAATATTTGTAATTTAATAAAGGAATATGATATAGTATTATTAGCATATGAAAATGAAAAACAAAACACTATAAAAAAAGAATTACAAAATCTAAACAAAAATAATTTAAAAATAGCAGTTATAGTTGGACCAGAAGGAGGAATTTCTGAAGAAGAGTTTTCATCTTTAACTCAAAACGGAGCTATATCTGTTACTCTAGGGAAAAGAATACTTAGAACAGAAACAGTTGCTATAAACATATTAAGTATTATAATGTATGAGTTAGAAGATTAGGAGGAAATAATGAAAGGGATTATAGAAAATGTAATAAAAGCTATTTGTATAATGTTATATTTTTTCGTTCTAAACCTTGCATATACTAGAATGAATTTAGAAAGATTAGTTTATGATATACAGTTTTTCGCAGGTATATACCTAGTTTTAGGAATCTTATTTTTAGAAAAAGCTTACAGAGAAGATAATGGAAATATTGTATTAACAAGTATAGAGTTATTTATACTTTCATTTCATTCATTATCAATTATACATATTACAAATATATTGAAAATTGATTATAAAAGTTATATATTTGTATCATTTTGTATGTTTACAATTTATTATATATTAAAAGTAATAATCATTTATACATTAAATAAAAGAAAAACTTTAAATGAATTAAGTGATATATCAGAAATAGTAAAAAAAGACGAACCTGTAAAAAAAGTTGCAACTAAAAAAAATGTAAAAAAAGGAGCAAATAAAAAATGATTAAAAGTATGACTGGGTATGGAAAAGCTAGTGATTCAACAAATTTAAGAAATTATGAAATACAAATTAAAAGTGTTAATCATAGATATTTAGATATTTCAGTAAAAATGCCGAAAGAACTTAGTTATTTAGAAGAAGAAATAAAAAAAGAAATTTCATCAAAAGCAAAAAGAGGAAAGATAGATGTTTTTGTTACATTTGAAAATAATTCTTTAGAAGGAAAAGACATAAAAATAAATTCTGAGTTGGCTAGAATTTATATTAATGAATTACGAAATTTAGCCGAACAAGAAAACATATCAGCTGACATTCAAGTAAATGATATAGCAAGATATCCTGATGTATTGAAAATTCAACAAAGTAGTGAAAATGATGAAATTATTAAATCAGAAATTTTAAATGTTGTAAAAGAAGCTACAGATGGATTAATAGAAATGAGACAAACAGAAGGAATAAAAATTTCAGAAGATTTATTAAAAAGATTAAATATTATAAAACAAAAGGTGGATGAAATATCTAAACTTTCTACTGGACTTATAGATGAATATGTAGTAAAATTAAAAGAAAGAATTAAGCAAATATTAAAAACTCAAGAAATAGATGAAAGAAGATTAGCAGAAGAAGTTGTTATATATGCAGATAAATGTTCTATTGAAGAAGAAGTTACAAGGCTTGATTCTCACATTCAACAATTTAAAACATTATTAAATTCAAATGAAGCTATAGGAAAAAAACTAGATTTTCTTACTCAAGAGATGAATAGAGAAACAAATACAATTGGTTCAAAGGCAAATAATTTAGAAATAACCAATAGAGTTATAGACATAAAAACAGAAATTGAAAACATAAGAGAACAAGTACAAAATATAGAATAGAAAGGATTGATTATATGCAATTAGTAAATATAGGATTTGGAAATATAGTTTCATCTGATAGAATAGTAGCAATTGTTAGCCCAGAATCAGCACCAATAAAAAGGATGATACAAGATGCTAAAGATAATAAAACTGCTGTTGATGCTACATATGGAAGAAGAACAAGAGCAGTATTAATTATGGATTCAGGTCATATTATATTATCTGCTGTTCAACCTGAAACAGTAGGTGGAAGAATTGATAAAACAATGGCACAAGAAGAAATTAATAAACAATTATCAGATAGTGGAAAATAAATTATAAATATAGAGGGGGGATTTTAATGATAACAAAACCAACAGTAGCAGAACTTTTAACAAAAGCAAATAATAGATATGAGTTAGTAATAGCAACAGCTAGAAGAGCAAGACAAATAGCTTCAGGTTCAGAAGCAAAAACTAGTGTTAAAGAAGATTCTCCAGTAACACTAGCTGCAAATGAAATTGCAGAGGGTACAGTAAAAATAGAAGAACAAAATAATCAAAATATAGAAGGGAAATAAAAAATGGAAAAAAAACATATCATTACCTTAGGTGGAGAATTAGCTAGTCGGAAAAGGAACAGTATCTAAAATATTAATGAAAAAATTAGATTATGGAATATATAGAAATGGAGATTATTTTAGAAAACTAGCAAAAGATATGGATATGGATGTTACATCTTTTAATGTTTATGTTAAAGAACATCCAGAAATAGATATACAAATAGAAAGTAGCGCTAAAGAATATGCTAAAACCAATGATAATTTTATAATAGATGCAAGATTAGGTTGGTATGCAGTACCTGAGTCATTTAAAGTATATTTAAAAGTAGATATAGATGTAGCAGCAAAAAGAGCATTAGAAGATGAAAATCGTAAAGATTCTGAAAATTTTAAAACTTTAGAAGAACAAAAAGCTGACATGGAAAAAAGATATAAACTTGAAAATGAAAGATATTGGGAGTTATATAAAGTTAGAAAAGAAGATGAGTCTAATTATGATTTAGTAATAGATACTACAAATTTAACACCAGATGAAGTTGCAGATAAAATAGAAGAAGAGTATAAAAAATGGTTGCAGAAGTAATTATAAATAGAACAGCAAAAAAATTAAATAGAACATTTGATTATAATATTCCTAAAGAATTTCAAGACCTTACAGTTATTGGTAGTAAGGTCTTAGTTCCTTTTGGAAAGGGAGGAAAATTAGAAGAAGCTTTTATAGTTGGCTTTAAGGAAAGTTCTGAATATGAAATAAAAGATATTGAAAAAATAGAAGATAATCTAAATGAAAATCAAATTAAACTTGCAAAATGGATGTCAAAGCATTATTTTTGCAATATATCAGATTGTATAAAGCTAATGCTTGCACCAGGAACAAGAACAAAAGAGAAAAAAGTAAAAGATAAAATAATAAATGTTATTTATTTAAATAAGTCTTTAGATGAAATTGAATTTGATATAGATACTGGAAAAATAAAGTCTGATAAACAAAAAAGAATTATAGAATTTGTAAAAAATAATGAAGGTGCGACAATCACGGAAATAGAATTATTTACAGATTCATCTAGAGCAATAGTAAATACTTTAATAAAAAATGGTTATTTAGAAATAGTTGAAAAGAAAATAGAAAGAAATCCATTAGAGGGTAAAAATATCAAAGAAACAAAAAATTTAAAGCTAAATGAAGAACAACAATATGCATTTAATAAAGTATCAGAACAAATAGAAAGAAATATTTTTAAAGAATTTTTGCTATATGGAGTAACAGGATCGCGGAAAAACGGAAATCTATTTACAACTAATTAATAAAGTATTAGAAAAAGGAAAATCAGCAATAGTATTAGTACCAGAAATATCACTTACACCACAAATGTTGGAAAGATTTATATCAAGGTTTGGAAAAGAAAAAATTGCAATAATACATAGTAAACTATCAATAGGTGAAAGATATGATGAATGGAACAAAATAAAAAGTGGAGATGCTAAAATAGTAATAGGAGCAAGATCAGCTATATTTGCACCTGTTAAAGATTTAGGAATAATAATAATAGATGAAGAACATGATAGTTCATATAAATCTGAATCAAATCCAAAATATGATGCAAAACAAGTTGCAAAATTCATAGGAAAACAAATGAAATGTCCACTACTATTAGGGAGTGCAACACCAGACTTAAATTCATATTATAATTCAACAGAATTAAATAAGATAGAGTTATTGAAATTAAGAAAGAGAGCTAATAACTCATCATTACCTGAAGTAACAGTAATAGATTTAAAACAAGAATTGGCAAATGGAAATCATTCAATGCTTAGTAGAGAATTATATTCAAAAATAGATGATAATTTAAAACAGAGAAGACAAACAATCTTATTTTTAAACAGAAGAGGTTATTCAACATTTATAATGTGTAGAGAGTGTGGATATACAGTAAAATGCAAAAATTGTGATATAAGTTTAACATATCATAGTTATGAAAAAAAACTAAAATGTCATTATTGTGGATATGAAGAAAATATTGTAACAATTTGTCCAGAATGTGGAAGTAAAAAAATACGTTACTTTGGGACAGGAACACAGAAGTTAGAACAAGAAATAAAGAAACAATTTCCTACTGCAAAAACAATTAGAATGGATGTTGATACCGTAACAAAGAAAAATTCGCATGAAAAAATTTTAAATACATTTAAAAATGAAAACATAGATATATTAATTGGAACACAAATGGTAGTTAAAGGACATCATTTTCCAAATGTAACATTGGTAGGAGTAATTGCGGCAGATAGTTCTTTAAACATAGATGATTATAGAGCAAATGAACGAACATTTCAAATTCTAACTCAAGTTGCAGGAAGAGCAGGAAGAGAAAAATTACCAGGTAAGGTTATTGTTCAAACATATAATCCAGAAAATTTTACAATTCAATGTGCAAGAAAACAAAATTACCAAGAATTTTATGAAACAGAAATACATTTAAGGAAACAGTTGAAATATCCGCCATTTTGCGATATAATATTAATTAGTTTTACAAGTAAAAGTGAAGAAAAAATTAAAATATTAAGTAATAGGGTATATAAATATTTAAATAATAACTTAAATGACGAGTTTAAAGTGTTTATGCCAATGCCAGCACCAATAGATAAAATACAAAATAAATGGCGCTATAGAATAATAATTAAAGGTAATATGAATGAAAATGCAAATATTATATTAAATAAATGTTTAAAAAAAGTTTATGAATTGGACATGAAAGATACTAGAATAAGTATTGATGTTAATCCAAATAATATGGCTTAAATCGGAATTTTGAAAGGAGTAAAAATGGCTATTAGAAATTTAAGATATGAAGGTGATGAGATTTTGAAAAAAAAATCTCGCGAGGTAGAAGTAATCGATGATAAATTACAAATATTAATAGATGATATGATTGAAACTATGCACAAGTATAATGGAGTAGGTTTAGCAGCTGTACAAGTTGGTATTTTAAAAAGAGTTGTTGTAATAGATTTATATGATGATAAAGGACCAATTGTATTAATAAATCCTGTTATAACAAAAACAAAAGGTGAACAAGAAGTAGAAGAAGGGTGTTTAAGCTTTCCAAATGAATTTGCTAAGGTAATTAGACCTGCTGAAGTTACAGCCGAATATACTGATAGAAAAGGTAAAAGAATGAGAGTTAAAGCCAAAGAGTTATTAGCTCAAGCTATTTCTCATGAAGTAGATCATTTAAATGGAGAAGTTTTTATAGATAAAATAATACCAGGAACTTTGGAATATGTTGAACCAGAGGAGGAAAAATAATGAATATTGTTTTTATGGGAACACCAGATTTTGCAGAGGAAAGCTTAAAAGCAATATATAAAAATGATTTCAATATAATAGGAGTTGTAACTAATCCAGATAAACCAAAAGGTAGAGGTATGAAACTTGTAAAATCACCTGTAAAAGAATTTGCAGAAGAAAATGGATTAGAAATTTACCAACCAACAAAGGTAAAAAATAATGATGAATTTATTGAAAAAATGAAATCATTAAACCCAGATATTATATGTGTTGTTGCCTATGGGAAAATCTTACCAAAAGAATTATTAGAAATACCAAAATTAGGTTGCATAAATGTACATGGTTCTTTACTTCCAAAATATAGAGGTGCCGCGCCAATTCAATGGGCAGTTTTAAATGGAGATAAAAAAACAGGTATTACAACTATGTATATGGACGAAGGTATGGATACAGGAGATATAATTTTAAAGCAAGAAGTTTTAATTGGAGAAGATGAAACAACAGGTGAATTATGGGAAAGACTTTCAAAAGTTGGAGGAGAGCTTTTAGTAAAAACATTAAAACAAATCGAAGAAGGAACAGCGCCAAGAATAAAACAAGATGAAGATTATACAATGGCTCCTATGTTAAATAAACAAATGGCAAAAATCGACTGGGAAAACAAAACAGCAGAAGAAATAAAAAATTTGGTAAGAGGCTTAAACCCAATAATGGGAGCATATACTTTTTTAAATGGAAAGAAAATAAAATTTTGGAAAGTAAATATTGTAAAAGACATAGATTATGATAAAAATAATTTAAAAATTCATAAAAACGGTACAGTTATTGTATCAGATTCGAAAGATGGATTATACATAAAAGCAAAAGATAATTCTGTAATAAGTGTAATTGAAATTCAAGGTGAAAATGCTAAAAGAATGAATATAAAAGAATATTTGAGGGGAAATAATATACAAGAATTTGATATATTTGAATAAGAAGTATGAAAAATATAAAAGATTATGATTTAAATGAATTAAAAGAAGAATTAATAAATATAAATGAAAAACCATACAGAGCAGAGCAAATCTTTAAATGGCTTTATCAAGAAAAAGTAAAATCTTTTGATGAAATGACTAACTTATCTAAAGAATTAAGAGAAAAGCTAAAACAAAATTATACAATTTGTAATTTTAAAATTTTGAAAAAACAAGAATCAAAAGATGGAACAATAAAATATTTATTTGATTTATTAGATGGAAATGCAATAGAAACAGTTTTAATGAGTTATCACCATGGATATAGTATTTGTGTTTCATCACAAATTGGCTGTAAAATGGGCTGTAAATTTTGTGCATCAACAGGAATAGCATTTGCAAGAAACTTAACAAGTGGTGAAATTGTAGAACAAATACTAGCAGTAGAACAAGATACAAATTTAAGAGTATCAAATGTAGTATATATGGGAATAGGAGAACCACTAAATAATTACGAAAATGTAGTAAATAGTATTAGAATTATAAATAATCCTAAAGGACTTAATATTGGTGCAAGACATATAAGCGTTTCTACAAGTGGACTAGTTCCTAATATATATAAACTTGCAGAAGAAAATATACAATGTACACTATCTATTTCACTACATGCAACAAATAATAAAAAAAGAAGTAGTATGATGCCAGTAAATAATATGTATCCAATTGAAGAATTAATAAAAGCATGTAAAGAATATATTGCAAAAACAAATAGAAGAATATCTTTTGAATATGCATTAGCAAAAGATAATAATGACAATTTAGAAGATGCAAAAGAATTAGTAAAATTGTTAAATGGGATGTTATGTCATGTTAATTTAATTCCAATTAATAAAATTGAAAACGGAAAATTTAATAAAAGCTCAAATGAAAATATAATAAAATTTAGAGATTATTTAAATGAACATGGCATTGTTGCTACAATACGTAGAGAGCTAGGTTCAGATATTGATGCTGCATGTGGACAACTTAGAAGAAAAAATTTGTAATGTTCATAAATGGATATTAAGAGGAGAAAAAAATGTTATTAAAAGATATGAAATTGCCATTTTTAAATAAAATTAAAGTATATGCATTTGTACGGACCATCAGGCACTGGGAAAAGCTATAGAGCACAAATGGTAGCCGGAGAAAAAAATACACATTTTATAATTGATGATGGTTTATTAATTAAAGATAATGCAGTTATAGCTGGATCATCTGCAAAAAAAGCAGACACAAAAGTTGCAACAGTTAAACATGCTTTATTTTATGAAGATGAAGAAAAAGAGGAAATAATAAAAGCATTAAAAAAATACAAACCAGAAAGCATATTAATTTTGGGAACTTCAGATGGAATGGTTCAAAAAATTGCATCAAATTTAGGATTACCTGAGATTTCAGATACAACATATATTACTGACGTTGCAACAGAAGAAGAAATGCAAACAGCAAGGAAAATTAGAGTAACTGAGGGTAAACACGTAATACCAGTTCCTACATTTGAAATAAAAAAGGATTTTTCAGGATATTTATTAGACCCACTTCAAATTTTTAAAACTAAAGGAAAAGGAGAAAAACCATATATTTCAGAAAAGTCAATAATAAGACCAACATTCAGTTATTTAGGTAAATTTACTATATCAGATTTAGTATTTAGACAAATACTAGAATATTTGGCAATACAAACACCAGCAATTCATAAAATTTTAAAAACAAGGGTTGATAATTTTGGAGAAGGCGCAAAAATTTATATGGAAGTTAGTATAGTATATGGTTTTAATGTTATGGATGGATTAAGTAAATTTAAAAATAAATCAAAAAAAGAAATTGAAAAATTAACAGCAATGAATGTTGTTGAAGTAGATGTAGTAGCAAAACAGATATATATACCAGAAGAAGGAGAATAAGGAGGAATAAAAATGTCTTTCATAGTAGCAATAGATGGACCAGCAGGAAGCGGAAAAGGAACAGTAACCGAGATTTTAAGTAAAAAATTAGGATTAATAAATATAGGAACAGGTTCAGCATATAGATGCGTAGCTTTAGAAACAATAAGACAAGGAATAGATTTACAAGAAAATGAAAAAATCATAAAACTTTTAGATAATATTAAAATTGAATTTAAAATTGAAGATAATAAAGATATTGTTTATTTAAATGGAGAAGATGTAAGTAAAAGAATTAGAGAAAAAGATGTATCTAATATTGTATCACAAATATCATCAATACCAGAAGTAAGATTTAAATTAAATGAAATTTTCAGAGAATATGCAAAAACAAATAATGTTATTATGGAAGGAAGAGATATAGGAACTTATGTATTTCCAAAAGCAGATGTAAAAATATATTTAGATGCAAGTATAGAAGAAAGAGCAAAAAGAAGATATAAACAAAATCAAGAAAATGGAATAAATATGAGTTATGAAGAAATATATAAAAATATAGAATTAAGAGATAAAAATGATAAAGAAAAAAAAGTTGGAGCATTGAAACAAGCTGAAGATGCAATATATATAGATTCTAGCAATATGACAATAGAAGAAGTGGTTAAAAAAATTATAGACATTATAAAAAAATAGGGGGAAAATATGAAAAAAATTTTAAAAACGATAGGAAGAGGAATTGTAAAAGGAGCAATTTATGCATACTGCAAAATAGTATATAGAGCAAAAGTAATAGGAAAAAACAACATACCAAAAAAGGGACAAGTTATAATATGTGGAAACCATAAAAGCTTTTTAGACCCACCTTTAATAGAAGTAACATGTGGAAGATATACAAGATTTTTAGCAAAAGAAGAATTAACCAAAAGTAAATTTCTCGCTTTTTTAGGACATGTTTTTGATGCAATACTCGTAAAAAGAGATTCTAAAGAGATAAATGCAATAAAAGAATCATTAAAAACATTAAAAAACGGATACTGTTTAGCACTATTTCCAGAGGGAACTAGAAATGGATTAGCAAAAGGAGAACAAGTAAAAGATGGTGCAGCATTTTTTGCATTAAGAAGTGGAGCACCTGTAATACCCTGTGGAATAAAAGGTGGAGAAAAAGGAAATTGGAAAGTTACAATAACCTATGGAAAACCACTGGATTTTAGCGAATATAAAGGAGCTAAAGATAAAGAAACATTAGATAAAGTAACAAAGGAAATAATGGATAAAATAATAGATTTGACAAAATAGTAAAAAAGTTATATAATATTTTAGATAAAAAGTTGCCATTGGGGTCGGAGATAAATGGCAATTTTTGTTTGTCGAACATAAGTTGCCATTTATCTCCGACCCTAATGGCAATTTGGAGGGGTAAGAAAAATGATAAATGAAAAAATAAGAAATATAGCAATTATAGCACACGTAGATCATGGTAAAACTACATTGGTTGATGCAATGCTTAAACAAAGTAATATTTTTAGAGAAAATGAACAAATACAAGAAAGAGTAATGGATTCTAATGACCAAGAAAAGGAAAGAGGAATTACAATTCTTTCTAAAAATACTTCAGTTATGCATGGAGATATAAAAATTAATATAGTAGATACACCAGGCCATGCTGATTTTGGTGGAGAGGTTGAGAGGGTTCTTAAAACTGTTGATGGAGTACTTTTATTGGTTGATGCGTTTGAAGGTGCAATGCCTCAAACAAGAGAGGTTTTAAAAAAATCTCTAGCATTAGGATTAAAACCAATAGTTGTTATTAACAAAATAGATAGACCTGGAGCTACTCCTGAAAAAGTTGTGGATCAAGTAATTGAACTTTTTATAGAGTTAGATGCAACTGATGAACAGTTAGAATTTCCTGTTGTATATGCATCTGCAAAACAAGGTATAGCAAAGATGGATTTAAATGATAATTCAGAAGATTTATCATGTCTTTTTGATACAATTATAAATACTATTAGTGCACCAAATTGTGATGAAGAAGGACCTGCTCAAATGCTTGTTTCTAATATAGATTATGATGACTATGTTGGTAGAATTGCAGTAGGAAGAGTAGAAAGAGGAATTATTAAATTAGGTATGCCTGTTTCAATTTGCGGAAAAGAAGATAAAATTTTGCAAGGAAGAATCGCCAAAATTTATACTCATATTGGTTTAAATAAGGTAGAAGTAGAAGAAGGTAAAGCTGGGGATATTATAGAACTTGCAGGCCTTTCAAATATTAATATTGGAGATACAATTTGTGATTTTGATCATCCAGAAAAAATCCCATTTGTAGATATTGATGAGCCTACAGTTTCTATGACATTTAGTGTTAATAATGGACCTTTTGCAGGAAAAGAAGGAAATTTAATAACATCAAGACATATAAGAGATAGATTATTTAAAGAATTAGAGAGAAATGTATCTTTAAGGGTCAAAGAAACAGAAACACCAGATAGTTTCGAAGTTTCAGGAAGAGGAGAACTTCATTTATCAGTATTAATAGAAACAATGAGAAGAGAAGGTTTTGAGCTTTTAGTATCTAGACCAAAAGTTATTTTTAAAGAAATTGATGGAGTAAAATGTGAACCAATTGAATTATTAGTTGTAAATGTACCAGATGATTGTGTTGGAAATGTTATAGAAAAGCTAGGTAGAAGAAAAGCTGAAATGGTAAATATGGAGCCAGCAGAAGATGGACATACAAAAATAGAGTTTAAAATTCCAGCAAGAGGAATTATTGGTTACAGAACAGAATTCTTAACAGACACAAAAGGTGAAGGTATAATGAACCATATATTTGACTCTTATGAACCATATAAAGGTGATATTCAATCTAGAGTTAGAGGAACAATTATAGCTTTTGAAAATGGAAAATCTGTGACTTACGGATTATATAATGCACAAGATAAAGGAGAATTGTTTATCCGGACCTGGTGTAGAGGTATATGAAGGAATGATAGTTGGTCTAAATTCGAGGGGAGAGGATTTAGCAATAAATGTATGTAAAGAAAAACACTTAACAAATACTAGAGCTTCTGGTTCAGATGAAGCATTGCGTTTAGTGCCACCTATTCAAATGTCATTAGAAAAAGCAATTGAATTTATACAAGATGACGAGTTAGTAGAAGTAACTCCAAAATCAATTCGTTTAAGAAAGAAAATATTAGATAGTAAAGAACGTGAAAGGGCAGCTAGAAATAATAAATAGGAGATAAATATGAGATACTCTAATAAAAAAAATAATGGAACTAATAGATTACATAAAGTTCCAGATAGAAATGTTTATTCAAGTTTTGTAGATAAAATATATATCAAACCAATAGAAACAGAAAAAAATAAAAAAACTCAATCTGAAAATAAGGAATATTATAAGGTAAAAATAGAAATTATGGAATTGATATTTGATTATGTTTACAATAATAAATCAATAGCTGAATTAATCGAAAAATTAAATTCTGAAGAGAAATATAAGAAATTTGGAGCTTATTTTGAAGGATGGATAAATGATACATTTTCAAAAAGACAACAAATGGTTAAAAAAATAAAACGTGAAATGCAAAATGGAAAAAATGAAGAAGAAATTATTAAAGCTTTATCAAGTGTACAACAATTTAGAAATCATAATAAATTTTTTCAATCAATTATAATGTCAGTATATGAAGAAAATACTGGTGAAAAAGGAATAGAACATGAATAAGATAGAATTACAAAAAATTAAACAAAAAGCTTTAGAAGATCATATTCCAATAATAATGGATGACACATTAGAAACAATAAAAAAATATTTAGAAAATAAAGAAATAATTGATATTCTAGAAATTGGTACAGCAGTAGGTTATTCTGCAATTTGTTTTTCAGAATTTTTAAGTGAAGATGGAACTATAGATACAATAGAAAGAGAAAAAGAAAGAGTAATAGAAGCAAGGGAAAATATAAAAAGAGCAGATGTAAAAAGACAAATAAATATTTATGAGGGTGATGCTGTTGAAATTCTCCCAAGTTTAGATAAAAAATATGATATGATATTTATTGATGCAGCAAAGGGAAAATATCCATTTTTCTTAAAAGAATCATTAAGATTATTAAAAAAAGGCGGAGTAATTTTTGCAGATAATATTTTATACAAAGGTTATGTCATGAGTGATTATAATAAACATAAACAAAGAACAGCAGTTAGAAATTTAAGAGAATATATAAAAGAAGTACTAGATAATCCAAATTTAGATACAGAAATTTTAGATGTTGGAGATGGACTTGCAATAAGTATATTAAAATAAAAATCCCACCTAAGCAATTGCTTAATGGTGGGAAATTTTTTTAGAAGGTTTTCTGTCTACGCAGAATCTCCTGAGATTCCTCTAGACCTACCCAGTCATATAGTTTATCTCCTATTATACAATATCCAGGAATATTAACCAAACTTCGGTCAAATTCCAGTTCATCATATTTTTTCTTGTAAACAGAGTGTGAAGCTTGACCATATTCTGCATGCATATGCATATCAAATGTCCTAATTTGAACTTCGAAATAATAGCCAAGCTTTGCTTGGAAAATCATGTGAAGACTTTGATATCCATTTTCTTTTGGATTATGAATATAATCCTTAACATAAGGCTGGATATCTTCAGAGAGTAATGATGAGTTACCTGAACGTTTTGTATCCTTTAGCGGTGTTGCCATGCATGGTTCTACTTCTTCAGCATTTAAGCTATAATTAAATAGCAAATCCATTACAGTATAGCACTGCTTAATGAGTTTTTCAGAATCATCCCCAAAAAGGGTAATTCTAAAACCGGAAATATCTTTCATTGTTGCATAAGAATCTGCTCGCCAGAGCTTTTTGTATGCACTTATGAATGATTTTCGCCTACCCTCTAGTCTAAAAAGAATATCTGGATATTTTTCATCAATTTCGTGATAGAAGCCTTCAAAAAATTCTCTTTGAGTTTTGAGTAGAGTTTTATCAGTTATGTAACTGTAATATAACTCTAGTCGACGGGTAAATATTGTTATTTCATTAGATTTAGCTTCTAAATTAAGAAGTCCAATCTGATTCCGGATAACTTCCGGAACACTTTTTGCTCCTTTAAAAGCTTGATCTAATGATGGTATTTGTCGCATATAAAATTACCTCCTTAAAAAAATTTACAACAAAGTTACTTAATTATATTATAACATAAAATATGGTAAAAATAAAGTATTGACAATGTTTTCAAAGACTTATATAATATTATGGTAAACAAAATTATAAGAAAGTAGTGATAAAAATGAAAGAAATAGAATTATTAGCACCAGCTGGTTCTTATGAAAAAGCAAAAATAGCTTTTCTTTATGGAGCAGATGCAGTTTATGCTGGAACATCATCATTATCATTAAGAACAAGAGCAGATATGGAAAATGATGACTTAGAAAAAACAATAAAATATGCCCATAGCATAGGAAAGAAAGTATATGTAACTTTAAATATTTTTGCTTGGGACGAAAAATATGATGAAATAATAGAAATGGCAAAAAAATTGGAAGAGTTAAAACCTGATGGAATAATTGCAGCAGATGGAGGAGTTATAGAAGTTATAAAACAGTATGCTCCAAGTGTAAAAATAAATGTAAGCACACAAGCAAATGTTGTAAGCCTACATTCAGCAAATTTCTGGTACAAAAATGGAGCAAAAAGAATGATAATGGCTAGAGAAATAAATAAAGAACAACTAAAATACATAATGGAAAATAAACCAGATGGAATGGAAATAGAAATATTTGTTCATGGAGCTATATGCTTTGCATATTCTGGAAGATGTTTCTTAAGTGATTTTTTATCATGTAGAAGCGCAAATTTAGGAGATTGTGCGCAAAGCTGTAGATGGTCATATAATTTGTATGCAGAAGAAAAAAATAATCC
>AUXO015939782.1_pt1 | contig 15328 bp, 9 predicted proteins | sample 768731 | NCBI WGS metagenome assembly AUXO01 (sample SAMN02715735, study PRJNA202380) | gut metagenome | biome: sheep rumen | host: Ovis aries | place: New Zealand: Palmerston North
AAGAATAAGAAGTTCTTCAAACTTCATAAATTCAGAAGTATGAAGATGGATACGCCACATGATATGCCAACGCATATGTTAGAAAATCCAGATCAGTATATTACCAGAGTTGGTAAGTTCTTAAGAAAGAGTTCCTTAGATGAATTACCTCAGATCTGGGATATCTTTGTTGGTAATATGTCTATTATCGGTCCACGTCCTGCTTTATGGAATCAAAAAGATTTAGTGGAAGAACGTGATAAATATGGTGCTAATGATGTAACACCTGGTTTAACTGGCTGGGCTCAGATCAATGGCCGTGATGAATTAGAAATCCCAGTGAAAGCCAAATTAGATGGGGATTACGTTAAAGCCGTCAAATCTAATAGTTTAAAAGGCTTATTTATGGATATTAAATGTTTCTTTGGTACAATTTCCTCTGTCGCTAAAAGCGAAGGTGTTGTCGAAGGCGGCACAGGTGAGATGCATAAAGCTTTAAGAGAAGATGTACCTGAAGAAGATCCTGAAGAAGACTTCGCCTACCGTAAATCTTATACCGTTGATCATTCTGCTCATAAAAAAGTGCTGATTACCGGTGCCGGTTCTTATATCGGTGAATCATTCAAAGATTATGCTTCTAAACATTATGGAGATAACTTAGATATTGATACTGTTGATATGATTTCTCCAAAGTGGAGAGATACTGATTTCTCACAGTATGATATTGTTTATCATGTCGCTGGTTTAGCACATGCCGATGTAGGACATGTCAGTGATGAAGTGAAAGAAAAGTATTATAAAGTTAATACCGACTTAACGATCGAAGTCGCTAAAAAAGCGAAAGCGGCTGGTGTTAAACAGTTTATCTTTATGTCTTCAATGATTGTTTATGGTGAATCTGCACCATTCGGTAAGGAAAAAATGGTTGATGAAAATACCATCCCTACACCAGCAAACTTCTATGGTGATAGTAAATGGCAGGCTGATAAAGCTGTCCGCGCTTTAGCCGATGATACATTCAAGGTAGCCGTGATTCGTCCACCAATGATCTATGGTAAAGGTTCAAAAGGGAACTATCCTGTTTTAGCGAAACTCGCTAAGAAATTACATGTCTTCCCAAATGTGAATAATAAACGCAGCATGTTACACATTGATAACTTATGCGAGTTCTTGTGTCAGTTAATGTTAACAAGTGAAGGCGGCATCTTTATGCCTCAAAATAGCTCTTATACAAAGACTGCCGAAATGGTAAAAGAAATTGCCTCAGTATCAGGTCACAAGATGGCAGTAACAGGTTTACTCAATCCATTTGTATCTTTAGCATCACATGTCCCAGGTAAAGTGAGAGGATTAGTTAACAAAGCCTTTGGTAATATGACTTATGATATGAAGATGAGTCACTTCCCTGGTATGAACTATAATATCAATTCACTCAAAACAAGTATTGAAAAAACTGAGACTGAAAAAAAAACAGTAAAATCGAATAAAGTTTTAATCTTAGCTTCTGTAGCTTCCATGATTGATCAGTTTAATATGGATAATATCAAAATTCTTAAAGACTTGGGCTGTGAGGTTCATGTAGCTTGTAATTTTGATTTACCAGGTAACTTAACCACAGAAAAAGTCGAAGAACTCAAAAAGAAACTAGATGAACTACATGTAGTATGGCATCAAATTGACTTTACACGGTCAGTTTTCCAGCTCAATAAAGATAAAGTTGCTTATGATCAGACAGTTGCATTATTCAAAAAGGAAAATTATGCATTTGTTCATTGTCATTCTCCAATTGGTGGTGTTATTGCTCGTTTAGCTGGCAAGAAAACTAATACAAAAGTTATTTATACGGCTCATGGATTCCATTTTTACAAAGGGGCACCTTTAAAAAACTGGCTGATGTTTTATCCAATTGAAAAGTCTTTATCAAAATACACTGATACATTAATTACAATCACGCATGAAGACTATGAAAGAGCTCATAAAGAGTTTGATATGAAACATTTATATTATGTTCCAGGCATTGGTATTGATTTAAATAAATTTAAAATGGCTGAAATCAATCCTCATAAACGTCATGAATTAGGCCTCAAAGATGATGATATTATGCTTTTATCTGTTGGAGAATTGAATGTGAATAAGAATCATGAAGTTGTCATTAGGGCCATTGCACAGATCAACGATCCAAAGGTTCATTATTTTATTGCAGGTATTGGTGATTTGAAAGATTATTTAGCAGATCTTGTAAAAGAACTCAATGTTGAAAAACAAGTGCATTTCTTAGGTTTCAGAACAGATATTAATGAATTAGACAATGCATGTGATATATTCTTGTTACCTTCTAAGCGTGAAGGCTTAAATGTATCTCTAATGGAAGCGATGGCTTGTGGTAAGCCATGTATTGCAAATAATATAAGAGGCAATAATGATCTAATTGATGATCAAAAAGGTGGTTATTTACTTAAAAATGATATTCAGGACTACACCAATGCAATTCAGCTATTAGCTTATAATCAAGATCTTCAACAAAAATTTGGTGATTACAATTTAAACAAGATAAATAAATTTTCTGATGAAAAAGTTCAAAAGGAAATGTTCAATATCTATCAGGATTGTTTAAATAATTTTAAAAGATCTTTACTTTGATTTTTAAATAAATAAGGAAGGTGTGTGCAAAAAATTGAATACTTTTTGGTATAATTCAACATATTATTTTTATCTTATAATTATAGCTGTGTCTTATGCAGTGGGAATATTTTTTGAAAAATTTAAATTTATAACATTTTCAAAGAAGAATAAACTTGTTAATGTTTCAGATATTTTGGTTTTATTACTCTTGGTATTTATTAAGGGTTTCGCCTACTGTGGAACAGATTTAAGAGGTGGATATTTAACTGACTACATTACAGCCTTAAATTATCCACGCTTTCACGATAAAAGTATGGAATTAGGGCATATCTTCTTTAATATACTTATGTACCACACAACACCGAATTATCATGTTGTATTGTTCATTTATGCTTTATTAACTTTGATACCGCTATTTATCATTTTGCGTAAATATCAGGATTTAATGAATCATGCTGTATTTTGGGCAACATATGTGGCTATATTCTTCTTTCAAAGTTTTTCTTTGATTCGTATTTATATTGCTGCTTCCATGAGTTTATTTGTTTTTGATCAAATTGTTCATGAAAAATATGGGAGAGCCATGATTTGGATCCTGATATGCTCTCAAATTCACGTATCAAGCTTAATACTTTTTGTTCCGTTGGTATTTAGAATTCTTGATTTAGACAATAAAAAAATCGCCATCTTATTATTTGGCGGAACACTATTATTAATTCTTGGCAGAGGGAGTATTATGTCTTCCTTTTCAGGAAGATATAGTTCATATGCTTCTGGAGCGGGTGGTGGAATTGGAACGCTTCAATTTATTTTCTATGTTCCTATTATTCTTTTATATCTTCTTCATAAGAAAGATTTTGCAGAAGAGCAAAATATTAATACTCATGAAAGCGAAGATAACTCTATGATATCAATGAAGAATAAGTTAATTGAAATTTCTTATTTATATTGTATGATCGGATTTTCACTTGGCGTTTTATCTTATTTTATTCCAATTTTTGGGAGATTATTTGTTTTTACATTACCATTGGTTATTTTCAATGCCGTGATTTTTAGGGATTATAGGAACAAAGGTACGAAATTGTATATTATTCTATTACTGTGTTTGATTCTCTATCTTTGGTTTAGATATCGTATATATATTACGCAATATCATGGTAGTGATGGAATCATGCCATATTATAATTTCTTTGGCTTTCAAATCTAAATAATTATCAGAAAGGTGTGTATGATATGCTTAATGTTGTTCATTATGTTTCTATTATGAATAGAGGCGGAGAAGAAACTCTCATTATGAATATTTTCCGTAATATAGATAGAAATAAATTTAAATTTAGTTTTTTATGCACAGAGAGAGCTAAAGGTGCATACGATGATGAAATTCTTAGTTTGGGAGGGATCATCCATTATATACAATTAGATAGAATAAATTCAAAATTCAAGCAAATTGCTAATAAAAACATACTTAGAGATTATTTAAAGGTACATAAAGATGAAATAGATGTTTTTCATATTCATACACAACATGCAATGGTTGCTTATTTTTCAGCTCTTGCAGCACAGCAAGCTGGAATTAAAAAAATTATTGTTCACTCACATAATAATAATACTTTATATCATAGAAAAGCACATTTTATATTCAGACCGCTTTTAAACAGCTTGCATATTACAAGGTTAGCGTGCTCAATAGAAGCTGGAAAATGGTTATTTGGCAATAAGAAAGTTACTGTTTTATATAATGCGATAGATCCAAAGAAATTTGAATTTGATAAGAATAAACGGGAAGAAATACGTAGTAATTTGAATGTAGAGGACAATATAGTAGTCGGGCATGTCGGACGCTTCAATGAGCAAAAAAACCATAAATATATTATAGATATATTTGAAAAGCTGGTGCGTATGGATGATAATTATCGTCTTATGCTGATTGGTAGCGGAGAACTAGAAAATGAGATTAAAGAGATTTCAAGAGAAAAAGGGATTTACGATAAAATACTATTTATGGGTGTGAGTGACCGCGTTAATGAACTATATAATGCAATGGATTTATTCTTATTTCCATCTAAATTTGAAGGCTTACCAGTTGTTCTGATTGAGACGCAAACCAATGGATTAAATTGTGTTATTTCTTCAACAATTACCAAGGAAATAGGGTTGACAAAATCTATCCATTGGCTTTCGTTAAGTAACAATAGTGAATATTGGGCTAGGTATATTAATGATAATATTGATAGCTTACGTTTAAGAAATAATAATGATGAGATTATCGAAAAGTCTCTTTATAACATGAAAAATCAGATTAAAATCATTGAAAGGATTTATTCATCAGGTGAAGAAAATTAATATGATAAAATTCAGTATAATCGTCCCTGTGTATAAAGCAGAATTACATTTGTCTGAGTGTGTTGAAAGTATACTGGCTCAATCTTATAAAAATTTTGAGGCCATTTTGATTGATGATGGATCCCCAGATCATAGCGGAGAGATCTGTGACTATTTTTCTAAAAAGGATGAAAGAGTCAAAGTTATTCACAAAGCAAACGGTGGTGTGACTAGTGCAAGAAAAGCAGGGGCTGATATTGCAGATGGGGAGTATATTTGCTGTGTTGATAGTGATGATACTATAGATGAACACTATTTAAGTGAATTTGCAAAAATATTAGAGAATGAACATTCTGATATTGTTATTTGTAATTACAATATTTTTTCAGACAAGAGTACTCCGGTCATAATGAATGATAGATATGGAAAATATAATTTAGCACAAATTAAAAAGGAAATATATCCAATTCTTATACAATCAAAGAGTGCAGGATATTTTTGTACGACTGTTTGGGCTAAAGCCATTAGAAAAGACATTTTCAAAAAATATCAGAATCTCGTAAATGATAAGATTTACATGGGTGAGGATAGAGCAGTTGTTATTCCAGCTATATTAGAGGCTAATAGTATGTATCTTATAAAAGACTGTCTCTATAATTATCGTCTGAATAGTATATCACTGACTCAAAGAAAGTATGCATTCAGCTGGGAACAGGAAAAATTATTAGTTCAGCACATGAAAAGAATTGTAAATAGTGCTGAATATGATTTTAAAGATCAGTATCAGCGGTGGGTTGTTCATGAATTTTTTAATGTGGCTAAATCACAATTTAATGATACAACAAGGACATATTTTCAAATAAAAAAAGATATATTGAAACATTGGAATTTAGATGATTATCACAGTGCTATAGCACATGCTCGCTTCAGTAATTCGTTAAGTGCGAAGGCTATGTCTATAATATTGCGATATAAGTTTATTTTTCTCTTAAAATTAATAAATAAAGTTAAAGGGTAATGGAAAAATATGAAAGTAATTACATGTGCTAGTTTTTTTGGAAGTGGATCAAGTGCGCTTACTGATTTAGTATCTGAATATTCAACTGTTAAAAACATGACTGATTTTGAGTTTAGATTTTTATATGACTTAGATGGAATTGCTGATTTAGAGTATCATTTGTGTTGGAATCATGATCGTAACAATTCAGGATCTTCCATTAAAAGATTTCAAAAGATGGTCAATTTTAATAGTGGAACGTTTTTTAACAGACGATATGAGAAATTCTTTGATGGTAAATATAAAGAATTGTCTTTGGCTTACATTCGTGAACTTGTTGAATTAGAATATGATGGATGGTGGCTTTACGATCTCTATGATAAAGGTAAGTTTTACTATTATGTTTCAATTATCAGAAGTCATTTAATTAGAAAAATAACTCGTGGGAAAATGGATATATTACGCAAAGAAAAAACGCTTTGTTCCCATCCAACAAATGAGAAGTTTTTAAAGGCAACAAGAAACTATATAACAGCACTTTTGGAAGCAGCAAATACTGAAGGATTACCATATATTGAATTGGATCAGATTGTTCCATCTGAAAATATTGATTTTTATTTGCGATACTTTAATGAAGATGTTTACGTATTCGTCATTGATAGAGATCCTCGTGATATTTTTATTAGTAACAAATATTATTGGAATGATCATGTGGCTCCTAAAGAACCAAATCAATTTTGTGAATGGTTCCTATATACGAGAAATCATGGCTTTAAAAATGAATATAAGAATAAAAATATCATAAGATTAAATTTTGAAGATTTACTTTTTAATTATGAAGACGTTGTTAAAAAGATTGAAGAGACTACTGGATTAAATAAGAATGACCATAAGGAAATGTTCCAAAAACTTAATCCAAAACGATCAGTCCATAACACTCAATTATGGAAGAAACTTGATGTTACTGATGAAATATCTATTATTGAAGAGAAACTGAAGGATTATTTATACGATTTTAGTCATGTAAATGAAAATGTTGTTGGTTTAGAATCAGATTCTGAGGAGGTGTTTTAACAGGATGAAATCGATATGTTTCGCTTTTAATCATTTTCAGAATGCAGATGGTATTGCAAGATCTGCTGTCGCCATTGCTAATGGAATTGTATCTGATGATGTTAATGTTGTGTTAAGACCTATATATAAATATGATAAGAAAATGCTTTCAGGTTTAGATCCGCGTATTAAAGTAGAACCAATTTTCCGCTTTTATTTTAAAGGAATGTCTAAGATAGTAGGTGCGTTACCTAAACGAGTTTTACATAGGCTTATTTTTGGCACTCACCGTTTTGATATCGAAATTGGTTTCCAATATGGTGACGCAACAGTTGCTGTTGTAAATTCAAATAGTCATAAAGAAAAACATATAATATGGATGCATGGCTATGATGAAGGTCTTATTTTAAAAAATTGCTATCTTAAAGCTGATCAGGTTGTTTGTGTATCAAGAGCAAATGCTGCTAGACTAAAAAAAGAACTTAACGGCAATGGAAATATCACTTATGCTTATAATCCAATTGATGAAAAAAATGTAGTAAAAAGTGGGCAGGAAGAAATCGACATCAAAAATGATGGAAAATTCATTTTTAGTACGGTCGGCAGATTATCTCCTGAAAAGGGCTATTCGCGTTTGTTGGATTGTGTAAAAAAATTAAACGATCATAATTATTCATTTCAATTATGGATTATAGGTGATGGACCTGAAAAAGAAATGTTAAAAAGAAAGACAAAAGATTTAGATTTACAAAATGTGAAATTCTTAGGAAATCAATTTAATCCTCATAAATACACAAGTAAATCAGATGTTTTTGTTTGTAGCTCTTTCTCAGAGGGATACAGTACTGCATGTACAGAGGCAATCATGTTAGGGGTACCTGTTTTAACAACGAATGTCAGCGGAGGAGAAGAAATTATCAAAGATAGTGAAGCAGGTCTATTAGTAGGAATGTCTGATGATGACTTATATAATGGAATGAAGGAAATACTTGATAATCAAAACATAGTTGAGGTTTGGAAAAAGCAATTATTGATCACTAAAGAAAGATTTAGTAAGGATAATCGGTTAGCAAGGATAAAAGATATTCTAGATTTAGATATTCATCAAGGTAAAGCATAAGGTAATTATTATGATAAATATATTAAAAAGTGTCCCGTTCTTGATTTTACTTTTTTTATTCTATTATATAGTTGGTTCTGCATTTCTTAAATTAAGTAAACAAGAAAAATCCTATGATGATAAGATTATCACTGGCTGGATAATATTTTTCTTTATTGGCTGGATAATCGGTATTCCTAATCAGCTTTTGGGTACTGCTTGGGCTTACTTTAAATGGGAATTGTTAATAGCTTGTGTTATTTTAATATTCATTAGTGTCAAGTTTATATTAAAAATTAATTTTACTAGTAAACTAAATAAAGTAAAAATTAAAGAGGCATTACTTCTGCATTTAAAAAATTATTGGTTTGTATACATAGTTGCCTTGGCATTTTCAGTATATTCGATATTTAATATGCAGCCATACACAATTAATAACTATGGTGATGATTACTATCTAGTGAAAATTTCTAGACTTCTTCATAGCTCTCATATTCTAAATCAAAATTATGCATATGGAAATTTATTGCCATCAACTTCTCGAGTTGAATTTATTAGAATGCAAGGACATAGAATCTTTAACACTTATGAGCTAGTATATAGCGTTCTTGGAAGTATTTCTTTACTATCTATCGTTCCGTTTGTTCGTATAACTATGACTATGCATAATTATTTGATTTGCTTTCTTGTTTACAAGAAGTTTGCAGAGCTATTTCTTGATAAAAGAAATGCTCAGTTTGTTTTATTGTTTTTTTGCTTTTTATTGATACCTGCAGGATATGCAGCTAAAGGTGGTCTTCCATTAACAATCCGGATATTTGAAAACTGGAGAAATCAAACAGCAATTTACATGGGCTCATCAATAGTGAGATTATGCTTTTTCCCTATGATTATTTATTTGATTTGTCAAGTATTGTGGTCAAAAAATAAGTTCTATATTATATGTATATGTATTTTTTGCTTAACAATGATATCGTTTCAGTCCACGGCAATTCCATATCTTCTTTTGTCATTAATCATTTTCTTACTAATTTATATTTTCAAATCAATTATAAGGGTCATGAAAAATAATCACATAGAAGGAAAAAAAATATATAATGTGATCCTATTAAATGTAATATTAGTTGCAATTATTCTTATAAGTAGATTAGATAATCTTATTTTAAGTTTAAATGTGAATATACCTGCTAAATTTAATGTGTTTTCACATCAGATCGTTAATTCGTATTTTTTGAAGACTCTAAGTAAGTTGTATCAGCCTTATTATAATGATTTATTTCTTTTGGATACATTTTCTAAATATGCAAGTATACCATTACTGTTGATTGCTTGCTTGTCTAAGAAAGTCTCTAGCAAAATAGTAGCTATTGTTGCGTTCCTAATTTTTATCATGTTTAAGGCAAATATGTCTAAAGCATTTTTAGCTTTAATATCATTTGAGTTCTATGGTATCACGAGAATGCTCTCATCGATAATGCTCCTTATGATTGCATTTTACGGAATAGCTTTAATTAAAATTTTAGAGAAGATAAGAGTAAAAAATATTAGTATCTATATACTTTCACTTTGTGTATTATTTGGAAATGTTATATTTATTAACACACATTTGCAAAATGCTGAAAAGTTCACTGTAGACGGAGATGCAATAGTAAAACAAGGCTATAGCGTTAAAGTGTTTGAAAATACTCAAATGATACCTACACCATTTGTTGATGTAGCTAATTATTTTGAAAAATTACCTGATCGACAATATGCAGTATTTTGTGAACCGAAAATAGAGATAAAAGGTATACAATACTCCAGTATGAATTTGCTGCTTGCATCTGATAAAATTTATAGCCCAGCTTATTCTACAGAATATAAAAATAAAGCGGAAAATGAGAAAAGAAATTTAATGAATAATGCCTACTGGTATTTAACGGATTATTTTACCGATCAATATACGGCTGGATATTATAAAAGATACAGTTGGGTTGATCCTAATTTAAAAAAAGCAGGATTAAAATATATATTGACTGCAAGAAAGGATTTTGTTTCTGACTTAAAAAAATATGGATGGAAAGTAAAAGTCGGAAATAATAAAAAAGGATATTGGCTTTTAAAACTATCATACTAGTAAAAAAGCCTAAAGGGAGGTAGTGTAAATGGACAGATACCAAATTTATGAACAAACTGAAAAAGCAAATCATGCTGGATCTAAGGCAGTATTAGATGTATGTTCAATCGCAAACGAAATGATGTTTAAAGAAGAAAGTATGGTTATGCATTCCAATAAACCAGGTATTATAAATAAAATCATTAGACAATTGTATTTCTTGAAAGATCAGAAAAGGATTTTTAAAGATATTTCGAATGATTCATTTATTTTATTGCAGCATCCACTTTACTTTAGACAATTACATCGTGACCAGTTCTTTTTAAATTTAAAGAAAAAGAAAAACGCGAAATTTATTAGCCTTGTTCACGACGTATATGAATTACGCACGAAAGAACCTGATGATTATTTCAAACATGAATTTGATTTTATGTGCCAATTTTCTGATATGATTATTGTGCATAATAAAGTGATGATGGATTATTTAATAAAAAAAGGTGTAGAAGCAGAAAAATTAATTTGTTTAGAGATTTTTGATTATCTTATTCCAAATTATAAATACGTTGCGCCAAGTTTTAGCAAGAAAATTGTTATTGCTGGAAATTTAAACCCTAATAAAAGTGCATATTTAAAAGAACTCTATAGTTTAGATGTGCAATTTGAATTGTTTGGTCCAAACTTTGATGAAAGCATTAATAAATCACAAAATATTCATTATAATGGATCTTTACCTGCTGATGAAGTACCTAATGCGCTAACGACTGGATTTGGCCTTATTTGGGATGGTCTAACAACCGAAACTTGCTCGGGAGATTTTGGGGAATATTTAAAATATAATAATCCACATAAACTTTCTTTATATTTATCATCTGGGCTGCCTGTGATAATATGGGCAAAAGCTGCTGAAGCAGAGTTTGTAAAGAAATATAACTTAGGATTCGCGGTAAATTCTCTAAATGAAATACCAGCTATATTCAATACTCTAACTGAAGATAAATATTGCAATATGGCAAATAATGTTAAAGATATTGCTTCTAAATTAACATCAGGTTATTTTACAAAGAAAGCTATAACAAGGGCCATAAACAAATTATGAGGAGAGGTTTATCTATATTGATCATGGCTTAATTATAAAATATGCCATTATATATTCAGAGAGGGGGACGATATATTGAATAGCTAACGGCTAGCTAAAACAATGTATTATTAATTATGAAACAGAAATCTATAAAATTAAACTTTATAATGAATACAATATTGACAATCTCTTTATTTGTTTTTCCTTTGATAACTTATCCTTACATTTCACGGACTTTGCAACCAGCTGGAATGGGAAAGGTCAGCTTTATTTTAAGTATTATTACTTACTTTAATATGTTTGCGCAATTAGGGATTCCCACTTATGGTGTCCGTGCTTGTGCAATTGTAAGAGACGATAAAGAAAAACTTACTCGAACTGTTCATGAAATCTTATTAATTAATTTACTAACTACATTAACAACTTATATTGTGTTATTTTTTGCGACAATATCTATTCCTCGATTATTTCAGGAGAAACAGTTAGTTTTTGTAATGAGCTTTACAATTATTCTAACATCAATTGGTATTGAATGGTTATATAAAGCATTAGAACAATATACATATATTACTATTAGATCATTGGTGTTTAAATTGATCTCAGTTTTTGCAATTTTTTTGCTGATTCATTCTAAAGGTGATTATGTAAAGTATGGTGCAATTGCGACATTTGCATCTAGCGCATCATACATTATAAATCTTATAAATGTGCATAAGTATATAGGTTTACGTCCTATAGGTAATTATAATTTCAAAAGGCATTTAAAGCCTGTTCTTATATTTTTTGCTATGTCTATAGCAACTTTAATTTATATGAATTTAGATACAGTTTTACTTGGATTTATGAAGACAGACGCTGATGTTGGTTATTATTCTACAGCTGTGAAAGTAAAAGGTATTCTTGTGTCACTAGTAACTTCATTAGGGGCTGTACTTTTACCTCGTGCTTCATATTATATTGAAAATGGGGAGATTGATTCTTTTACATCTTTAAGTAAAAAAGCAATGAACTTTGTTTTTATTTCTGCTATTCCTTTATCAATATATTTCACGATTTATGCAAAGAATGTCATTTATTTGCTATCAGGCAGCGCATTTCATAATTCAATATTGCCAATGAGAATTATAATGTTTACCCTTTTGTTTATTGGAATGTCTAACTTGACTGGTGTTCAAATGCTCGTTCCACTTGGTCGAGAGAATATTGTGCTTATTTCGGAAATAATTGGTGGTTTAATTAATTTTGGAATTAATGTCATTTTGATTCCGAAATTTTCATTCATAGGGGCAGCAATTGCATCAGTTGTAACTGAATTTCTTATTGCATTAATCCAATATATATATTTAAGAAAAGAAGTACAAGGGTTGTTCGGAGATGTAAGTTTAAGTAAACTTATTATAGCAAACTTGTTGGCTGCAATTGCTTCTTCATGGGTGATTTATTTGAATGCAAATGATTTTATTATCCTTGTAATATCCGCTATATTATATTTCGGTGTTTATTATATTGTTTTATTATTAACAAAAGAAAAATCAGTTTTAGAAATTAGTAAACAAATAAAAGTGAAATTGATTGGCAGTCTGAATAAATAATTCTATAATGTAATCTAGATTAAATTGAACGGAGATAAAATATGAATAAAAAAAATGAAAGTTTCATAGATATTAAAGGCATTTTACAATACACTACTTGTAATGTGAAAAAAGCTGTTTTAGTTTTTGTTGTTGGCGCTCTTTTGGGAATGGGATTTGGATTTGTTTCAAATCGCGTCTATTCTTTACAGGGAGCATCGGATCAGAAGGCTATTGAAACAGCTAAAGAGGCTCTTAGTGATTCGAGAGTTTCTGAAATTAATGATGTATATAGTTCTTATAAGTCTTTGGTAAAGCAAAGAGATTATCTTATAAAATATTTAAATAATTCGATTTATTTAAATCTTAACACTAATACTGCAAAATCTAATACAATTGTATACTCTATCGAAGGTAATCATAGAATGAATGCGTTAGTAGCTGCATATATTAATGGTTTAAAAAATGATGATTTAATTAACGCAATGAAAAAAGTATTTAATAAGAAAATTGATCCTGCGTTTTTATCAGAATTAGTGTCTGTTTCTTCAGGAGAAAATATTTCTTCAAATAATACAAATGTGTATTTGGACACAAAATCTTCATCTAAAAGTATTGTCATTACAGTTTATGCAAATAATGCAGATCAGTGCAAAAAGATTTCAAGTTGTGTGAAACAGGAATTTAATAATTACACTACTAAGTTGAAAAAAACTTTTGGTGATTTTTCAATAAAAACTAGTCAAGATACACTTAAGCCAGTTTCAGCCTCAGAGATTCAAACTGCAAGAAGTACATATAACGATAAAATATCTTCCATATCTACAGCAATACCGACTATATCATATTACTTAAATGATGATCAAAAGACATATTTAAGTGCATTAATTGATTCAAATGCCAGAGTAAATGAAAATAAAGAAACAAAAACAGTAAAAGTACTTAATCATAGTAAGGTAACATTATTTGCAATTATTGGTGGAATTTTATTGTTTATTATATACTTCATTATAGAAACTATTAAATATGTTTTAGGACATAAATTACACACTGAACGCGAATTTACAAATTATTTTGGCATAAACATTATTGAAACTGCTCAGTGCAACAATAGTACTGATTTTAACGTTGCAGTTGAAGAAGTGTTATATTTATCAAAGAAGGATAAAAGTAAAATTGGCTTATTGTCTTCAATAGATCATTATGGCTATATAAATGATCTTTATAAGTCAATAAAAGAGAAAACAGCGAATTGTGAAGTTGTTTCTGCCTCCCCAACGACAAAGGAAGAATTTGATCAGTTATTAGAGATCGATTCTGTGATTTTATTTGAAGAGTTAGGAACATCGAATATTGATGATATCAAGAAGACATTACGATACTATGAATTAAAAGGCATAAATGTATTGGGCGCTGTTTTATTAAAAAAATAAAATGAATTATGTATGAAATCAGTCAAAGTTAATGCCATACTCAATATACTTAAAACAATATGCAGTATCATCTTCCCACTGATTACGATTCCTTATGCCTCACGTGTTTTACATGCAGCTAACTACGGGATCGTCAGCTGGTGTAATAGTATTATTCAATACTTTGCTTTGTTTGCGACCTTAGGGGTAGTGACCTATGCCCAAAGAGAAGGACCACGTTTTCGTGATCAAAAGGAAAAGTTCCAAACCTTCGCATCAGAAGTCTTTACGATTAATGCGGTAGCGACAGTTATTTCTTTTATAGGTTTGTTTATCTGTTTATACATATTTGCCAAGATGAGAAACTATAAAGTTGTCATTTTAGTTCAGTCTTTAATGATTATCTTTACCACTTTAGGTGTGGACTGGATCAACTCTGTTTATGAAGATTATTTCTATATAACGGTGCGTTATATTATCATTCAGTTATTATGTTTAGTCGGTTTATTTCTCTTTGTGAGAAACAGTTCTGATTATTTAGCTTATGCCTTTATTATGGTCATTGCTAATGCTGGCGGAAATCTTTTTAATATCTTTTATGTCAGAAGATATACAACTGTGCATTTAGTTCCACTCTCTCATTGTAAGAAACATATGGGACCAACGATTAAACTCTTTGCCGTATCTTTAGCTTCTGTTATCTATGTCTCTTCCGATATTACGATCTTAGGAATATTTAGAGGCAATAAGGACGTCGGCATCTATACTATTGCTTCAAGAGTCGATAGTACAATCAAAACAGTTCTCAATGCGGTCATGACCGTGGCTATGCCAAGATTATCCTTTTATTTAGGACATCAGGAAGAAGACCAATTTAATGGTCTTCTCCATAACATCTTTGATTATCTGATTACGTTTGCCTTGCCGGTTATTTGTGGATTGTTTATGTTATCAGGACACATTATGTATTTACTAGGCGGACAGGAATATGTTCAGGGATACTTATCCTTACAAATCTTAAGTATTTCCTTATTCTTTGCAGTATTAGCCTGTTATTTTGCGACCGGTATTATTCTTCTCTATAAGATGGATAATGTGTA
>AUXO015087731.1_pt1 | contig 15320 bp, 15 predicted proteins | sample 768731 | NCBI WGS metagenome assembly AUXO01 (sample SAMN02715735, study PRJNA202380) | gut metagenome | biome: sheep rumen | host: Ovis aries | place: New Zealand: Palmerston North
GTTATTTATGAACAGAAACAAATAAAAAGGGAGGAACATTGCAATGGTGTTCCTCCCTTTGGGTTTGTATATGTTCTGGTATGTGTTCAGAAAATTCAGCTATTGCTGTAAAGTCAGGAATTCTATGATCCGTTCATTGGCATTTTTCAACGTCTCGCAGGCGTGGTGCAGATTGCGGGAGAACTCCTCGAAGGTTTCAGCACCACCATCACAGAGGTCTGTGACAGACTTAACATAAAGGATAGGGGTTTTGAATAAAGAGCAGACAAAGCCTACAGCCGCTCCTTCCATGTCTTTCAGTTCGCCACCGTGTTGTTGGATGATGGAAAAATCGCATGGTTGCATGTCAAGCGAAGAACCTGTAGTTACTTTGCCCATCTTAAACCCTAAAGCCTGTGCAAGTTGTGTGCTGCCTTCCCAGACGGGATAGTTGCCCAAACTCTGTGTGCCCCAAGCGTCATCGCCGGGTACACGCCGGTCGTGGAACATGACGCCATTGCCAATATATACCTCGGCTATTTCAGCTCCGTTGGCTCGGAATGCACCACAAGTCCCAGAGTTGATGATGATGTCAGGATGCAGGCGCTGGATAGCGCTGAGAGTGGCGACAGAGGCAGCTTCACAGCCTACAAGGTCGCTTCCTTGCTGCTGTCCATTTAGCACTACATCAAGAATGGCTCCGTTTACATTTCCTTCATAAAGCAAGCATGGTAATGGGGCAAAGAACCTTTCTACTTCTTTAATGCCATATCGCTCGATGAAAGGCTTTGCTTCAGCCACCATCGCAACTACATAACAAATTCTCATAAGAACTTAATATTCTTCTTCATCCCAAAGGAAATCCTCTTTGGAAGGGTAGTCTGGCCAAATCTCTTCGATTGACTCGTAAATATCTCCTTCGTCTTCAATCTCTTCGAGATTTTCTATCACTTCGAGAGGAGCTCCTGAACGTGTTGCGTAATCAATAAGTTCCTCTTTGGTTGCAGGCCAAGGAGCGTCCTCCAGTTTTGATGCTAATTCAAGTGTCCAATACATAGTTTAGTTTCTATTTAATTTACGGCGTGCAAAGATAGTACGAATGTTGAGAATTTCAAAATAAAAGTACATTTTTTTTATTTTCCCCTCACCCAAATCGTTTCTTCGTGTTGTTGGTCTTGATTGAGTTTCCTGGCCAAAACAAAGAGATAGTCACTGAGACGATTGATATAGGCGATCACTTGGGCGTCAATTTCATATCCGTCTTCTTTGAGAGACAATATACGACGCTCAGCGCGCCGGCATACGGTGCGACAAACGTGTGCCACTGCGGATGATCTGCATCCGCCTGGCAGAATGAAACAGCGGAATGGGGGTAAACAGGCGTTGATGGCATCGATTTCCTGCTCGAGAGATGTAACCATTTCTTCGGTTACGATATTGCCAGGACGCACATCGCGTTGAGTGTTGTCGGTGGCAAGATATCCCCCTACTACAAAGAGCTTCCCTTGTATGTCTGTCAGCGTTTCGATGTCGGATTGCTGGGTGCAGTAGGTTATAAGTAGCCCAATCTGTGAACAGAGTTCGTCAATAGTGCCATAAGATTCAAGACGTGCACAGGTTTTGCTGACGCGTTGCCCTCCGACGAGTGAAGTAAGTCCTTGGTCGCCTGTTCTGGTGTAAATCTTCATAAAGAGTCTTGCTTGTTAGAGTAAATAGTTTTGTTTAATGCGATGTGAATCGAACGTGATCATTCCACGGCGCCTCATGTCAAATGTTATGATGGCACGAGGGTCTTGTACTATACGGCTCCATAAATTTGCGTTGTCATTGTGGGTATGCTCTATGACGATGATGGTATCTGGAGTAATCGTTTGGAGCGCTTGCTCATAATGAATGTTGGCAGCTTCGCCTTTTTCTTCAATGACAATGATGGGATGGTTGTGGTAGTGGTTGCGGATACGGTATAGTTGTTGCTCTAGTGGAGTGGTAAGCCCCTCTTCTTGATAGGCATAATATGGGAGTGGCTCAAAAAGCACATCTCGGATAAGTTCGTATGCCCAAGGGGATTGTATACCAAACCCGCGCCGATGGGCTGCGCGGGTTAGTGATGTCTTGATAATATGTGCTGTACGTCGAATATTCATACTGGAGTGTTGCTGAATGAGGGGGCTGAATCCTTTTTCTTCTCATTACTGTTCGCCTTTTCCTCCTCTTTGTTGGGGAGTGGGACAGAATTGTTGGGTACGGTGAAAATGAATCGTGCGCCTGTTGTATAAGTGGTGTCGAGAATGATGTCTCCTCCGAGTGCACGTGCAATCAGGCGGCACACATAGAGCCCAAGTCCAAGTCCGGGACTATAGTGATCCAGTTTCTCAAAGTGTTCAAAAATGACATCTGTCTTGTCTGCAGGAATGCCTCTTCCTGTGTCAGTGACGATAAATTGGATGCTGTCTTTAGCTGGAAGGAAAGTAGCGCTGAGTGTGATACTGCCGGATATGGTGTTTTTGCAGGCATTGGAGAGCAGGTTGTATAGCACTTGCCCGACACGTTTTCGGTCGGAGTAAAGGCGCATGCCAGCGCGTGAGGGTTGGTAAATATAGTCGACTCCTGTTGGCATGAGCTCAGATAGGCTTTCTCTAGTTTCGCCGCAGAGTTGGTCAAGGTCAATGTGCTCAAAGTGGAAATTGAAGGTTCCCACTTCCATGTTACTGACGTCGATAATACTGTCAAGAGTAGACAAAAGTTGGTTGTTGCTTTCCTGTATATAACCGTTGTAGAGGTCTCGTTCTTCATCAGTGAGGTCATTCGACATGAGTTGTGCAAATCCCATGATCGCATTGAGTGGTGTTCGGATTTCATGCCTCATGTTTTGGATGAAAACAGTTTTAATGCGGTCTGCAATCGCTGCTTGGTCAAGCGCTTTCTGTAGGCGGTCAGCACGCCTCTTCTCGGCTGCTGCATTGTTTTGGTGCCAACCTAAGTAGAAGGCAATGGCGAGGGTGATGACAAGAATGATGAGGGTGAAAATCAAAGATTTTTGTTTTAGACTGTCAGATCTTTCCTGCTGCTCTTGATGGGCACTATATGATGTGTTGATGAGAGGAAAGTATTTTGAAACGTCAAGTGCTAAACTTCTTGATGGGTATGAGTCAGCATCTTCCATTGTACACATCAAGTAGTTGTATGCGCGGTCTATGTGATTCTCTGTATAGAGTGCCAATACCAAATGGGGCAGTGCTGTGTATTCAGTGGAGCCTCTCATGATGTCATCAATGGCAGTTGTGGCAAGATAATAGATGTAACTTTGATTCTCGTTCAAGATGTTGTAGGCGAATGCAAGAATCATGCTAATCTGGCTGTGCTCTTCTCCTTGTGCATACAAGAAGCTGGCCGAAATGGCATTGATGGCAGTTGTGGGACGGTTGAGATATACTTCTTTAGCAGCGAGAGTTATATCTCTTGCCACGCTAGGTGCTTGCAGGGAGAGAATGCTATCATAGTATGCAATCATGAGTTTCTCTTCGTCTTGTACAATACTGACATCGGACATGTATTCCGCAATTTTTGCGAAATTGTCCTTGCATGTGCGATAATAATGTAGGCGTTCTTCCTTTGACAATATGTCGGGATTTATGCTATTGGTGATGTTGGTCGCCTTGTGATAGAGCCCCATCACTCCATATGTGCGTGAGATGTTAAGAGCAACCCATGCTTGAAAGTTCTTGTCTTCTTGATAACGATCGGTCTTTTCTAACCGCTCAAGTACTTTCAGAGTTCGTTTACCATCAAAATCCCAAAGAGCTTCGTATAAATCCTTGCATTTTTCCACATACATATCGGGAGAACAAGAGTTCACTTCTCGCTCAAGGCTGTCTGCACGGAGTTTGCGAGCTTCTTGGTACTCGTTTTTGTGGGCGATGACACTGTCAAGCATCACCAAAATTTCCTCTATCTCCGCCTTGCTGTATGTACTCGTTTGAGCATGAAGCAAGAAGGGAAAGAGAGTTGTCAGGATAAATATGTGAAGACGGAAAAACCGCATGTGTTGTATTTTCTTTAAGGGTTAGTGATGTAGGGATGATTCAACTCTCTGTTTGCTAATTAATCACAAATGTAGATATTTGTCTGTTAAATTTGCAAGAAAAAGTTTGTTTTTTTCTTTAAAAGGGATTAAAAAGGGGCTTCTATGGCTGTTTTATGTGTGTTTTGTGTTAACTTTGCATAAAAATGAAGACCATGGTAACAGTTTCTCGTATAAACCTTCCAACGGTGGATTCTACTAATTCCTTCATTCGGGAGATGTTGACTGAAGAAGGAACAGGTGGTGTCGTGTCGGCGGCCACGTTGCCTGGTTTTACCTTGGTGGTGGCAGATGACCAAACAAAAGGGCGCGGACAGCAAGGAAATACTTGGGAAACAGAACGGGGGAAGAATCTTATTTTCTCTCTCTTATGCCATCCTGACTTCGTGCTAGCATCGCATCAGTTTCTGTTGTCACAATGCATGGCGGTGGCCATTCGCAAGGCTTTGGCGCAGTATGTGGAGTGTGTGGAGGTGAAGTGGCCTAACGATATTTATGTGGGTGACAGGAAAATTAGTGGTACACTGATTGAGTGCGATTTGCAAGGTAAGACTATATCGAACTGTATCATTGGTGTAGGAGTCAATGTGAACCAACTGGAATTTCGGAGTGATGCACCCAATCCGACTTCTTTGGCCTTATTGACAGGTCGGGAGTATAATAGAGAAGAAGTGCTGACCTCCATTATACAGCACTTTCAGGTCTGTTATGCAATGTTGCAGGAGGGGCGGGCAGAAGAGGTGCGTCAACTATATATGGAACATCTTTATCGGCGTATAGGCATGCACCGTTATCGTGATGTGCGTGGCGAATTTCTGGCAGAGTTGGTAGGGGTGGCTCCCACGGGGCATCTTCTCCTCCGTTTCGAGAATGGTTGTGTGGTACGTTACGAGTTGAAGGAAGTACAATTCATCAAAGACTAAAATATTGAATATTTTGAATCCGAAGAATATACATATAGCCGATTATAACTATGATTTGCCTGATGAACGAATAGCCAAGTTCCCTTTGGCAGAACGTGATTCCAGCAAACTGCTCATTTATAATCGAGGTGAAGTAAGTGAGGATATCTTTTCTTCATTGCCTAAGTATCTGCCTAGTGGTGCCTTGATGGTTTTTAACAACACGAAGGTCATTCAGGCGCGTCTGCATTTCCGTAAGGCATCGACTGATGGTGTGCAGGGAGCGCTTATTGAGGTGTTCTGTCTTGAACCTGCTGAACCGAACGACTATCAGGTGAATTTTTTACAGAAGGGGAGTGTGCAGTGGTACTGTTTGATAGGAAATTTGAAGAAATGGAAAGAAGGCAAGTTGTTCCGTGAGATAGAGATGCCAGATGGAGCGGTTATCACTCTTGCCTGTGAACGTAAGGGACTGCATGGCACCTCTCATGTGATTGAATTCTCGTGGAAAGGTAATTATACATGGGCTGAATTGCTTGATGCTGTAGGAGAATTGCCTATTCCTCCTTACTTGAATCGTGAGACACAAGAGAGCGACAAAACAACATATCAGACAGTCTATTCCAAAATTAAGGGATCTGTTGCTGCACCAACGGCAGGACTCCATTTTACAGACCGTGTGCTCAAGGCTTTGGATGAGGCTGGCATTGATCGTGAGGAATTGACGCTGCATGTAGGTGCAGGCACCTTTAAACCCGTAAAGAGTGAAGAGATTGGTGGTCATGACATGCATACCGAACACATTGCTGTGCGCCGTCAGACTATCGAGAAACTCATTGCGCATAGTGGAGAAGCTATAGCAGTCGGTACCACTAGTGTGCGCACTCTCGAAAGTCTCTACTATATGGGTGTTCTTGCCATGCAGGGAGAGGAGGATTTGCATGTACCACAATGGATGCCATATGAATATCATAGTGACGTGTCTACATTGGAGGCATTGCAGAACTTGCTCAATTATATGGACCGGCATCATATAGATGTTCTCCATTCTTCCACACAAATCATTATTGCTCCCGGTTACGAATACCACATTGTGCGCCGCATGGTTACCAACTTCCATCAACCTCAGTCAACCCTCTTGCTGCTGGTGTCTGCTTTTCTGCATGGAGATTGGAAGAAGGTCTATGACTATGCTCTTTCTCACGATTTCCGTTTCCTTAGTTACGGTGATTCTTCCCTTTTAATACCCTCGTGAAATGAAAGATAATCAAGAAGAACTTTTCCCCATCGTTGATGAAGACGGCAACATTACAGGTGCTGCCACACGTGGCGAGTGCCATAGTGGTACGAAGCTTTTGCATCCCGTAGTGCATTTGCATGTGTTCAATAGCCAGGGGGAACTCTATTTGCAGAAACGCCCTGAGTGGAAGGATATACAGCCAGGTAAATGGGACACCGCTGTGGGTGGACACGTTGATTTAGGCGAGTGTATAGAAGAAGCTTTACGTCGAGAAGTGCGTGAGGAATTGGGCTTGACTGATTTTACGCCAGAACAGATTACTCATTATGTCTTCGAAAGTGAGCGTGAGAAAGAACTTGTTTTTGTTTATAAGACGGTCTATGATGGGGAAATAATTCCTTCTGACGAACTTGACGGAGGACGCTTCTGGGCTGTGGCTGACATCAAAGAACATTTAGGGAAGGGTGTATTCACCCCGAACTTCGAAAGCGAACTTAGCCGTGTGAATTTATTAACTAATTAACCTATATGAACAAATTACTTTTACTATTCTTATTCTGTATTTCGTTGCAGTCTGCACGAGCTCAGCGAGATATATGGTTAGACATCAATGGTGTTCGTGACCTTACAGCAGATTCTATAGACATTGCCAATCAGGCGCGTCCTGTACCAGGTAGCAGTCGTCGAGGAAATAATCCTGTGTTGTTCCTGATTGGCAATAGCACCATGCGTACAGGCACTCTTGGTAACGGGAGCAATGGCCAGTGGGGATGGGGATTCTATGCGCATGAGTACTATGATGAGCAGAAGATAACAGTGGAGAATCATGCGCTTGGTGGAACGTCTCCTCGTACGTTCTACAACCAGCTTTGGAAGCCTGTGCTTGAGGCTGTTCAGAAAGGCGACTATGTATTCTTGGAACTGGGGCATAACGATAACGGACCAATCGATTCGATTCGTGCTCGTTCCAGCTATCGGCCTCATGGCCACATAGAAGTGCGTGAGGATTCTACATATATATATAATAAGGTGACGAAGGCGCATGAGATGGTTTATACCTTTGGTGGCTATATGCGTCGTTTTATCAACGACATCCGTGCTAAAGGTGCCATCCCCGTTCTTTTTACTCTCACTCCTCGTAATGATTACGAACCGAATGATCCTAAGCGCATTCAACGCAAATTGGCAGACTTCACTCCAGCAATCTTTGCTTTGGGTAAGGAGATGAATGTGCCGGTTATTGACCTCAACGACATCTCTGCTACTAAATTGGAACAATATGGTCCCTGGAAGGCGAGCTATCATTTTTATTTGGATAAAATCCATTCATCTGCTTATGGTGCGCGTATGAATGCCCAGAGTGCAGCTGAAGGCGTACTGGCTTCCACTGATCCTCAGTTAGCATTTCTAAAGACCTGTCTCACCGAGTTGGTTCATCCAAGGCGTTGCGACCAGAGACGTCAGCCAGGCAAACCAATGGTTTTCCTGTGTGGTGACTCTACAGGTAAGAACGCAGACAGAGACCTTGATGGTATGTGGGGATGGGGAAGTCAGGCTTATACCGTGTTCGATTCCACTAAGTGCGTGTTCCAAAATCAGGCACGAGCAGGTCGCTCTACACGAACTTTCATTGAGGAAGGCCTATGGGAGGAAGTCTATAATTCGCTTCAGCCTGGCGATGTGGTGTTTATTCAGTTTGGCCATAATGACATTGGCGGAATAAAGGATGGTCGCGAACGCGGTGTCATTGCTTGTTCAAAAGACTCCAGCCGTGTGTATCACATGGAGAGTAGCGGTATCTATAAAGTAGTCTATTCCTATGGCTGGTATCTTAAGAAGATGATTCGCGATGCTCAAGAGAAAGGGGCGACCCCGATTCTTTTGTCTCTTACTCCCCGTAATGAGTGGCATGAAGGAAATGGTTATCCGCGTGGCTTTATCTATCCTGTCAGAGAGAAAAAAGGTAAGAAATACATAGAACGTCGCAACGAAACCTATGGTGTTTGGTGCCGTGATGTAGCCCAGGAAACTGTTTGTCAGTTTGTGGATGTCCACAATATTTCTGCAAATGTGCTAGACAAAGTTGGGGAGAAGAAGGCCGCAGCTTATTTCAATCACGACCACACTCACACTTCGCTAAAGGGTGCACGTCTTACAGCACAGAGTGTGGCAATGGGGCTTCGTGCAATTGGAAGTCCTGAGGCGGAACTTCTTAAATAGTCTTTGTCGGGGACTAAAGTCAAACAAAACCGTATATGATACAATTGAAGCCTTTATTTATTTCCTTGATGTGTCTTGTGCAGACCAATGTTGTGCAGGCAGGAGCAGATTATTCATCTTCGGCATTGAGTGGTGTTTCAGACACTCCAAAGGAATCACTCATCAAGCAGCTGGATGATTCGAAGTATGGTATTGAAATGGGAAATCTGAGTATGGTTATCGATGCCGGTAAAGGTGGAAAAATCCTGTCGTTCAAGTGCCAAAATGTAGAGGTCATTTCACAGTCGCCCATGCGTGAAACATTTGGTAGCACGTTTTGGACAAGTCCTCAGAAGGAGTGGAACTGGCCTCCAGTGCAAGAGTATGACAAGATGCCCTATGCTGTGGAGGAAAGGGAAGGGACGCTAATCCTGACAAGCCAGGTGTCAGACAGGCTCAAGTATCGTATCCGTAAGGAGTTTGCTGTAGATAAAAAAGACAATTCGTTTGTCATTACCTATTCCATCATTAACGAATCAGGTGAAGCGCGTCGTGTGGCTCCTTGGGAGATAACCCGTGTGCCGAACGAAGGTGGTTTGATTTTTTTTGATGCTCCTGTTTCAACCATCACACCTGCTGGCTTGATGGCATTCACGTCCGCAGAAGATGTGTCGTGGTATCATGCCGATGCAGCGGATTCAAATCGTAAGATCAATGCAGATGGCAAGGGTTGGTTGGCTTATAAGAACGAGCGCTTGTTGCTGGTGAAAAAGTTTCAAGATTTGAATCCTTCAGAGCCTGCTCCCGATGAGGCCGAGATACAGGTGTATGTGAATCGTGGCAAGACATATATAGAATTAGAGAGTCAGGGAGCTTATACCGAACTGAAACCGGGTGGGGCGCTGAGCTGGACGGTTCGTTGGTACTTGATGCCTGATTCATCCCCAGTGGAAGCATCGGCGCAATTGATACAGAAAGTAAAGAAGGTCATCAAATGATGGCCTTCTTTATTTTTTTAGCTTCGCTTCTTGAGCTACCGAAGCTCAAATTATTATAGTATCTTCATGATATCCTTTAGCGCATGTACCTCATGGGTGACGGGTTCTGGCGCTGGATATTCAGGGAATCGGTTAAAGAAGATGGTGTCGATGCCCGCCTGTTTTGCCCCACGGATATCGGTGTTAAAGTTATCTCCAATCATTACTGTTGTTTCTGGTTTAGCGCCCGATTCTTGGAACGCATATTCGAAATAGTGTGGAGAAGGTTTGTTGGCGCCAGCATCCTCGCTGAGAATGATTGTGGTGAAGTGTTCGGAAAGGCCGCATGAACGGAGCTTCTTATATTGTACTTCGTGGAAACCATTGCTGCACATGTGCATACGGTAACCTTTCCCTTTGAGATAGTCCATCAGTTCCCTTGCTCCTTCCACCAGCCCTGGCTTCACGGAGCAGAGTGAAAGAAATCTGTCGCTTACCTCTCTGCAGAACTCTGCAGTCGGGTTCAAACCTTTTCCAAGGCTCAACGGGTGACGGAAACGCTCCACAATGAGGTAGTCACGCGCAATCTCTCCTTTGGCGTACTGCGTCCACAATTGGATATTGGTGTTCCAGTAGTCGTCGTGAAAGACCTTTGGGTCATTAAAGTATTGCTCCAAGTGCAATTCTTCATACAGTTCGTTCAAGGCAAGGATAGCGTTGCCATGAGTGTCGTAGAGCGTGTCGTCGAAGTCAATGAAAAGGTCTGTATACATATATAATAATGTGTCTATAAAAAATGAGGACCCCCTCGGTTCCTCTAAGCAAAGGGAATGAGGGGGTCTTTTAGGTCTTTAGAAATCTTACTGATTGAAGATTGCATTGAAGCACTTGTCAGCCGCACCTGCATTCGCGTTGATGTAGCGTCCAGCAGCCTCGCCAGCCTTTTGTAGCGCCTCAGGGTTCTTGATGAATTTGTCCATGATGGCAGCAAACGAAGCTTCATCCTGATATTCAAAGGAACCGCCACACGCCTTGAGGGCCTGTGCTTCACGGAACTTCTGGTTGTTCGGTCCGAAAAGCACTGGGATGCCATACACGGCCGCTTCTGGAACATTGTGAATGCCCACACCGAATCCACCTCCAACAAGTGCAACCTTGCCGTATCGATAGATAGAGGAGAGTTTTCCGAAGCAGTTGATGATGAGGGCCTGCCCCTTGCCTTCAGCGGTAGGCATCTCGGCTCCCTTTTCCAGTTCGGTGTATCTCACAGATGTGAATCCGTTCTCGTCCAGCAACTTCTCTATTTCTTTCAAGTGAGTTTCGCTGATGACATGCGGAGCAATAATCAGTTTCCAGTCCTTGTGTTGTGCAAAGTATGGGATGTAGATTTCTTCATCAGGTCCCCATGACGAACCGGCGATGAAGCAAGGAACATTGCCCGCAAACTGCTCTACGAGTGGTAGAGGAGCCGCCGCATCTTTGATTGCAATCACCCGGTCTAAGCGAGTGTCTCCCACTACAGTCACGTTGGTGATGTTGTGCTCAGCCAAGAGTTCCTTTGATGCTTCGTTCTGTACAAACAAGTGGTTGAACTGGCGTATGGGCTTAAGAGCCGGGTATTTGTTGAGCAGATGCCACTTGAAGAAGTACTGGTCAGGACGGAAGATGCTGCTTACGCTATATGTCTTGATGCCTTTGCGTCGGCAAGTTGTCAAATAATTCGTCCAGAACTCATACTTGATGAACACCGCAATCTCAGGATGTGCCAGTCTCAAGAAGGAGAGTGCATTGCCCGGAGTGTCGAAAGGCAGATAGCAAACAAGATCAGCTCCTTCATAATCTTTTCTCACGTCATATCCCGATGGCGAGAAGAACGTCAAAAGAATCTTGTATTCAGGATGCTCCACACGAAGTCGTTCCATCAAAGGTCTTCCTTGCTCAAACTCACCCAACGATGCGGCATGGAACCACACCACACGGTCCGTCTTTTTGATATGGCGGCGCAGCAAAATGTAGGTCTGACTGATGCCCAACACCATTTTCCGTGCTTTCTTGTGGAAGAAAGCGGCAACAATCATGCCTAAAACATAAATGTATAGTCCTAAGGTGTACATTAGCCTAACGTTTCAATCGCAAACTTCATTCGTTTGATGACTTCCTCTTTGCCAAGGAAAGCCGAGAGTTCGTACATGTCAGGTCCTTGTCCTGTGCCGACGAGAGCCACACGCCATGCGTTCCAAGGTCTAATGCCTGTGCTTTCAGTCCATGGGTCGATAACAGCCTTTTGACCTTCCACGCTCCAGTCTGATATGCCTTCCAGCACGGCCATCATCTGTTGCAGCTCGTCGCCAGTCGTCTCTTTCCAGTTCTTGCGGATGAACTTATCATTCTCTTTGTCAAATTCCGTAGGAGCTACGAAGAAGAACTTTGTGAGAGGCCACAAGTCAGATGGGAACGAGATATTGCGTTTCTTCTTGTTTCCTTGTCCGTCCACATACTCAATCACCTTCATCTTCATCATTCTCACCACTTCAGCTTCTTGTTCAGCTGTGGCGTTGATGTCATTTTCCTTCAGCACCTTGTCAAAAGCAGGACACCAGTCCGTGTCAGGGCGCTGAATGAGGTATTGGTGGTTGAACCATGCAGCCTTCACATAATCAAACTTTGCACCATTCTTAGAGCACTTTGACAAGTCGAACAGCTTCACCATCTCGTCCAGAGTCATCAATTCCTGGTCGTTGCCGGGGTTCCATCCGAGAAGCGCCAAAAAGTTCACCACAGCCTCAGGTAGATAGCCCTTCTCACGATATCCAGATGAGATTTCTCCGCTCTTGGGGTCGTGCCATTCCAGAGGGAATACAGGGAAACCGAGCTTGTCTCCGTCGCGCTTCGACAGTTTTCCATTGCCAATAGGCTTCAGAAGCAGTGGAAGATGGGCAAAACGAGGCATTGTGTCTGCCCAACCGAACGCTTCGTACAGCAGTACATGGAGTGGGGCAGAAGGCAGCCATTCCTCACCGCGAATCACGTGGGTCACCTCCATCAGGTGGTCATCCACGATGTTAGCCAAGTGATAGGTTGGCAGTTCGTCTGCACTCTTATAAAGCACCTTGTCGTCAAGAATCGACGAGTTAATCTTCACTTCACCACGAATCAGGTCATCCACCAGCACATCACGTCCTGGCTCAATCTTGAAGCGCACCACATACTGTTCTCCGTCGGCAATACGCTTTTCCACTTCCTCTTTCGACATTGTCAGCGAGTTGCGCATCAGACCGCGTGTGCTTGCATCATACTGGAAATTCTCCACCTCCTCACGCTTCTTGTTCAGCTCTTCGGGAGTGTCAAAGGCATAATAAGCCTTGTCAGCGTCCAGCAGCACCTGCACATATTTCTTGTAGATATCGCGGCGCTCGCTCTGTCGGTAAGGTCCATGATTTCCGCCAAACGAAACACCCTCGTCAAATTGGATGCCCAGCCACTTGAACGCTTCGATGATATATTCTTCTGCACCTGGTACAAAACGAGTGGAATCAGTGTCTTCGATACGGAAAATCAAGTCACCTCCATGCTGTTTCGCAAAGAGGTAATTGTAGAGGGCTGTGCGTACACCGCCAATATGAAGAGGCCCTGTTGGACTTGGTGCAAAGCGCACCCTAACCTTTCTTTCTGCCATTTTGTGTTTTTTAGTTTCAAATAATGCCGGCACATGGAAATATCTCCATCACATAAAGCCGGTTCGGACTGCAAAGGTAATGAATATTTGCGAGTTGGGCGTGTTCTCCCACGAGTTTTTCAAAGTGCAGGTTTATTATTTGACATTTTTAGTGTCTTTTGATTTGGTAGTGAGAAAAAAGTTGTACCTTCGCCACAAGAACATTATCTGATGCAGATGGATAAGGAAACGAAACGGCAACTGCGGCGTAAGCGCTTGATGGACAACAAAGTCTATCAGGTGATGGGCGTGCTGACGCGCTACATGGACCGCTACTATCTGGACGCAATCATCGGCTTGATTCCTGGCTGGGGCGATGTCATCGCGCTGGTAAGTGTGCTTCCGTTCGTGTACTTCTCTTTGTTCGTCGTCCGAAGCGTCCCTCTGACATTAGCTGTTCTCGCCAATGCCTTGCGTGATGTCTTTCTGGGAATGCTTCCTTTTTATGTGGGTGATGTGATAGACTTTTTCCACCGTTCCCATGTGCAGAATATGGAGATGATGCAAGGTTTTGTGGATGGCGACAGAACTGTTATCCGTCAGGTGAATCGGCGCGTCTGGCTGTCCATCCTTGTACTTGTTCTGCTGCTCGTACTGATTGCCGTCACCATTTGGCTCCTCATCTCATTCGGCAGTTATCTGTATTCGTTGCTGCCCTTTTGATTTTCCTTTTCTTCAGTCCTCTACGATGCTGATGCGTCCCTGCGGCATGGCATAGGCCTCGCCCACATTCCCATGCAGCGCATCCGCGATGTAGTCGGCCAGTGCGTCGCGGGTCAAGAGGGTCGTCTGCCGCAGCAGTTTGCAGCTCTTCAGCGTGTTGCCATACCCGCCATTCTGGTAGTAGTCGGACAGGGAAACCGTATAGCATTGATTGTCTTGAAGGGGAACAAACGTCTCAGTCTGTGCATCCAGCACTTCAATGTCCGTGATGGTGTGGCTCTTCAGGTGGATGGTGTAGCGCATTCCCGACACTTGAGGGAACTGGCCGCATTCATTGGGCAAATCTGCCGTGCACGCCTCCAGCATGCGGCGAATGTCGGCTCCTGATGCTTCAATCAAGGCCATGTGGTTGTCAAAGGGTAGGGCATTGGCGGCATCGTTGTATGTGATGGTGCCAGCCTCGATGTTGTGACGGATGCCTCCTCCGTTGTAGATGCCAATCTCGGCCTGCATGATATGGCGGAAAGCGTCTGTGACGAGGTCGCCAAAATTAGTCTCTCCCAGACGTGCTAGACTGATGCCTTTCTCGTCTTCGGTGATAAGTGCGTAAGGAGTGGTGCCGAGTTTTCGGGTAGCCACTTGCTCCATTTCCCTTTTCACGCTGTCGATGGTGGCGCTCACCCTGTCGTTCTCCTCTTGAATGTCCGCCACAGGGAAGAGCATCGTTGAGATGCTCCCGTCAGGCTTGATGAGCAGCTGTCCCACATTCACAAACTGAGTGCCCGTTTGGCAGACGGGAATCGTCTTTCCGTCCCGGTTGGTCACCTCGTCATGGGCAATGATGGAGTGGGTGTGTCCGTCCAGCACCGCATCAATCCCCGTTGTAGCTGCAATCAATCCGTGCGAGTTGATGCCCGTCTTCTCAGTCGCTTCGCCTAGGTGTGACAGCACCACCACATAGTTGGCTCCCTCCCTTCTGGCATGGTCCACCGCCAGTTGCACCAGTTCGTAAATTTTCTCCGTGCACAGGTCATAATGCAGCGTGTCTTGGGCGTCGTAGAACGCGTAGCGCTCACTGTCCATCGCATCAGGTGTGCACACCCCCACATAGGCTACGGCCGTAGAGCCGTACCGTTGGATAACGTAAGGCGCATAACAGGGAAGAGTGTCGTTCGCGCTGAAGAAGTTGGCGCACACGATGGGGGCCTCCATCCTTTGCAGCAGTTCCATCATGCGTGGCACGCCGTAGTCAAATTCGTGATTGCCCAGCGTGATGGCATCATACCCCATGTTCCGCATGATGTCGGCAATGTACGCTCCGCGTGACAAGGCGCCGCAACTGCCTCCTTGCAGAAAGTCGCCACAGGAGACAATGGCGGCATACGCTGTGTCGCTTTTGGTGATGGCGTCACGTAGTCCTGCCATCCGCTTTCTATGTTGAAATCCAAATATTTTGACCGTTATTTTTAATTTATGCTGAAATCATATAATTTTTATCGAATACTTGCTTATTTTTGACCATTGCGGTCGCTATATGAACGAGTTTGTTTTTGACGTTGTTTAG
>AUXO018117479.1_pt1 | contig 15320 bp, 14 predicted proteins | sample 768731 | NCBI WGS metagenome assembly AUXO01 (sample SAMN02715735, study PRJNA202380) | gut metagenome | biome: sheep rumen | host: Ovis aries | place: New Zealand: Palmerston North
TATGTCTAAATCTGCAAAAGATTTAACAATCAGAGAGGTTAAATATGCCGCCGCGAATTTATATTGGACCGCTAAAATGACAGATGGTATTGTTGTTGCCAGTCAAAAAAATTTGGATAATGTTCGTGCGGCGAAAAAGAAATTGACCGCTGCGGGTCGTGCAAACAGAAGCAATTTGATTAAAATCGAATCTGATATTGCAGCAAAAGAAATCAATTTATCTGATGCTGAATTTAATCGTGATACCGCATACAGAATGTTAAAAATTATGGCTGGTATAGATTTAGATGAAGAAATCAAATTGGTTGATGAAATTCCGTCTAAATTCTCTGAAATAGAAGCAAAAGAATTAAAATCTAATCCGGAATGGGATATTTATCAAAAACAAATTAAAATGTATGAATCAAATGCGTCATCTAAACGCGCCGGTGGGTATCCAACATTGGCTGCGATGGCGGAATATGATTATTTTTCAATGGGGACAAATATGAATAATATTTTCGCCAAGGAAGGTGATCAATCAGCATATTGGGGTTTGGCGTTAAAGGTTCCTTTGTTTAACGGTGGTCTGCATTCTGCAAACGCAACAATAGAAGCGATGAACGCGGAATCTGCACGTCAGGAATTAGATAAATCTAAAAAACTGAAAAAGGAAGAATACAATACAGCTGTGAAAAAATATAAACATTTGTGTTCTAATTTGGACAAATTGAACGAAGCATATTCTTTGGCACAAAAGGCATATGATGTTTCTGTGAATCGTTTTGCCGCCGGTCAAACATCTGCGATTGAATTGTCTGATGTTTCAAATGCTTTGTATCAAATGGATATGGCGTTATTAAATGCGAAATATAATATTTTAATGTCAGAAGAAACTGTTAAAAAATTAGGTGAATAAAATGACAAAGACCGAAAGAATAGAAAACATTGTTAAAAAATTGAAAACTCGTAAATCTAAAAATGTGATTTATACGATTATAATTGCGCTGGTTGTTGGTGCGTTTGCACACAGATTTTATATTTATGGTGTTGAACAAAATACCAAGGTATTTAATATCGCACGCAATAATATTGAAAATGGTTTGCCGGTTGATGTTTTGGAAATGCACAAAACAGACGGTGTTTTATATGAACCGTTAAATATAAAAAATAATCGTGCATTTGTTGATGGTAAACGCGTAAAGTTATTCAAAGCGGGACAAAAAATTGGTAATTGCAAAATAGTATCTGTTTCACAAAATATAGATCTTGATTATGGTATGCATGTAATCAGAACAAAAAATTGTGAAAACGGTTTGCAAAATGTTGAATTAAAGGCAAATGGTTTTTATGTGCCTGTATCCGCAATTGTTGGTAATACTGTTTTTGTTGCAGATGGCGGAATTGCCCGTGCACGTGAAATTGTTATATCTGGTCGTGATTCACAAAATGCATTGGTAAAATCAGGTTTAAATGATGGCGATATTGTCATTTTATCTGATGTTCGTGATAATCAAAAAATTAAAATTGAAAAATAGTCTTGGGGGAAAACAAAATGTTAAAATTCTTTATTCGCAAACCTGTTACAACAATTATGTTTGTTTTGTTCTTTGTTATATTGGGAATTGTTTCTTTCCCAAAGATGAATATTGAAAGAACACCATCTGTTGATTTTCCATATGTGACGGCTACATTTGTTTATCCAGGGGCGTCCAGTGAAGAAATTGAAAGTCAGGTTGTAAAAAAAGCTGAAAACGCAATGTCAGAAGTTGCGGGTGTGAAAAAAATCACATCTTCTGTTTATGAAAATTCTGCATTTGTGGTGGCTGAATTTAATTTGGGTGTAAATGTAGATGACAAGGCGAATGAAGTTAAAGCAAAGATAGACGGACTTGCTAATGATTTTCCAGATGATTTAAAACAGCCTGTGATTGCTAAATTGAATCCTTTGCAACAGGCGGTTTTAGATATTGTTATCAAGGGTGGTAATCCAAAAGATATTGAAAAATATATAGATGACACTTTGTCCAATAAATTAACATCTGTAAAAGGTGTCGCATCTGTTGATACATTTGGTGGCCGCGAAAGGGCTGTTCGTATTTCTATGGACCCAGATTTAATGGCTGCGCATGGTGTGACAATAAATGACATTGTAAATGCAATTGCAACGCGTAATTTGAATGTGCCTGGGGGAAAAATAGAAACAAATATAAATTCTGAAAATGTCAGATTTGTTGGTGAATTTCAATCTGTTGATGAAATCGCAAATCTTGAAATCGCAACAGTAGAAGGTGAAACTTTCAAATTATCATCTGTCGCAAATGTCAGGGACGAAATGCGTGATATTGAAAATGGTGCAAGATACAACGGTGAAAATGTTGTTATTATGTCTATTGTAAAAGCATCCGATGGTAATGCAATTAAAATATCAAAGGCTTTGCGTCAAAAATTGCCAGAATTGGAATCAGTAATGCAACAAAAATTCCCAGATACCACAATGGAAATTGTGTTTGATTCATCTATCCATGTTTCAGATGATACAAACGATACCATTAACGGTATTATCTTGGGTGTTATATTTACAATTATTGTTTTGTTGGCATTTACCAGAAATTGGCGTTCAACAATTATTGCTGGTGTTGTGATTCCTGCGTCTTTGTTATCAGGTTTCTTTTTAATGGACGGTTCTGGATTTACTATCAATGCGATGACTTTGTTGGCGTATGCAACGGCACTTGGGACATTGGTGTCAAATGCTATTATTTTGATTGAATCTGCATTGACTGAATTGCATGCTGGAAAAAGTCCAGATGAAGCCGCAGAACAAGGAACCAAGAAAGTTGCCGTTCCGGTGTTGGCGGGTGTTGGAACAAATGTTGTTGTGTTTTTACCATTGGCATTTATGGGTGGTATTGCCGGTCAATTTATGTTGCAATTTGGTATGACAGTTGTTTATTTAACTTTGTTGTCTTTGCTGTTTTCGTTCACTTTGACACCTATGATGATTGCAAAATTGTTAAGATTGCCACGCAAACAACAAACAAAAAAAGACATAAAAGAATTGAAAGAACACAACGACGCAACAAGATTGCATTCATGGTATGAATATCAATATAAACATCCGTTCTATGTTATCTTGGGTGCAATTGGTGTTTTAATTATGTCTGCGCAATTGATGGGTTTTGTTGGAAACGAATTTTCACCATCAACCGATGCAAATGAAATTACTATCAAAGCGCGTACACCAATGGGCAGTGTTTATGCAAAATCTGAATCTGTGGCAAAACAGATAGAAGAAAAATTAAAACAATTCCCAGAAGTTGAATCTACAACTGTAAAAATCGGGGAACGTGGTTTGGAAAACATCAATGTCAAAGTTTCTTTGGTTGATGTGAAAAAAAGAAATATATCTGATAAAAAATTGGCTCAAAAAATATTGCCAACATTATCAGATATCAAAGACGCAGAAATTCAAATTCGTGCTGGTGAAGCAATCTCTGGTTCCGCAATCAGTTCGGATATGGTTTTGAATGTCTATGGTGATGATGATGTAAAAAGAGCTGCTTATGCAAATCAAATTATAGATATGGTAAATAAAATTGAAGCGGTGCAGAGTGCAGTTATCGCTCAACAAGAACCAAGTAATGAAATTCGTTTTATCCCAGATGATGAAAAAATGAATTTTTGGGGTGTAAAAAATGCTCAGGCAGGTTCTACTCTGCGTACGGCTTTGTTTGGAAATGATAATTATAAATATAAAGAAAAAGGTGATGAATACCCGATTATTTTAGAATTTGAAAAACAATATAAAAAACAAACTATGTTTGAAAATGTTTATGTAAATTCACACAAGGGCATGGTTGCATTATCTCAATTGGGACAAATAAAAAGTGTTCCTGCAACATCTAATATCAATCGTCTGGATAAAAGCCGTGTGACAGAAATAGATATTAATATTGGTAAATCAACATTAGGACCGGTGCAGAACGAAATTCAAAAGAAATTAGATTCTATAAATTGGGAAACTGGATATCGTGCTTCTTTCGCAGGTATGTCTGAAATTCAAGATGAAACAAACGGTGAAATCGGTCAGGCATTCTTGCTGGCCACAATTTTGACATTTATGTTGTTGGCTGCAATTATGAATTCCTTGATTCATCCGTTCACAATTGCAACATCTATTATAACCAGTTTTGCCGGTGTGTTTGTTGTGTTGTTCTTGTCTGGTGCTTCGTTAAATATTGGTGCGATGTTGGCATTTATTATGTTGGTTGGTTTGGTGGTTAACAACAATATTTTGGTGTTGGAACCAACGGTTGCGCGTGTCCAGTCTGGCGAAGACGCAAAAACAGTTTTATGGCAAGAATTGATGGATAAAAAACGTATGATTTGGATGACTACGATTGCAGTTGTTGCGGGTATGATTCCACAATTATGGGCAAATGATGGTATGAAGGTCGCAATGGGTGCTGTTATGATTGGTGGTATGTGTGCATCTTTGATATGGACTTTTTCATTAACGCCAGCGTTATTCTTTGTCATGGAAAAATTGCGTATGAAATTGGCTAAATTGAAAAGATAAAACGCATACTTGATATTTTATCTTTTTAGGTTATATTTTATATGTGAATAAAATCGGGATAAAATGAAAAAAGAAACAGTTATAAATGATATTAAAACAGCCGGTGTTATAGTTAGTGCTGCGTTGGTATTGAATTCCTGTGATGGGGATAAAAAAGCATTGTCTGAAAAACAAATGCAAACTGTTTGTCATAAAACAGACAGCGTGGTTAAGACAGACCAATATTACAGGGTTGCACACAGTATGAATTATTTGGCAGATAAACAAGTAAATGAATATCGTGCGAAAAATAAATCTTTGGTAAAAAAATATTCTTCATCTTATATAAAAAAAGAAATCAAAGAAGAAAAATTGTATAAATTTATGATGTCTTCTTTGAAATATGAAACAATGGCGTTGGATGATAGTGATGTTATAATTGATGCCGAAGATTATGTTGATCACAGTGAAAGAAACGATAATATAAATTATATTCGCAGAAACGAAAGATGGTTTAATGATTTGATGTTGTATTTGTCTGGTAAATATAATGACAGACAATTGTTAAACAGCGAATTTTTCAAAATCATCAAAGATAAAAATTTAAGACAAAGTTTCGAACATAACACAAAACAAATTGAAAAGTTGTCTGCTGTTGTTCATGATACAGACAGTGTTCAAAACAGTATTTACACAAAATATTTTAATGAATATAAATCAGAAGAAATGAAAACAAAAAAGAGATAAAATATTATGTTACAGAAAGTAAATGTAGTGGTTTTTGATTTTGATGGCACATTGTCAGCAAGTGATTCTAATTATGAATTTGGAAAATATTGTTTTAAACATTCAATTCGTCCTTGGTTTTTTTTGCCAATGATTTTTGTTGCACAAATTGGGAAAATATTGAATCCAGATGGAATTTGGTGGCGTCAAACTATGCGCAGATTTTTAACAGAAAACATGGTCAAAGAATTGTCTGGAAAATTGATTGTTGAACATAAACAGAGACGTTTTGGTTGGGCAAAAGACCAAGTTGCAAAAGAAAGAAAAAACGGCAACAAAGTTGTTTTGATTTCAGCCAGCACAAATTATATGATTCCTAAATTGGTTTCTGATATGAAATTTGATGCGGTTTTGACTTCTCAAATGGAACAATCAAAACCATGGAAATATAAATTTTTGTGTTGGGGAAATAATAAAGTAGTCGCATTGGATAATTGGGCAAAAGAAAACAAATATATTCCAAATGTGGTTCGTGCTTATTCGGACAGCAAATCAGATTTGCCAATCATGGAAATCGCAAAAGAACAGGTTTGGATAGATAAGAAAACAGGTCTCAGAAAATAATTGAAAAAAGCCACTTTTTTGTGGCTTTTTTATTTTCTTGCTTAACTTGATATTTAGGTTTTTTGGTGTATAATTCGGCAAAAGAGGTTTTGTATGGATATGGTCAGTTTTTTTATCGGTGGCACAATAGGATTAATTCTCGGGATTATGGCTATTTTGTTGTTTCGTAAAAACAGCAATAATTCTGATGTCGAATTAGAACGAGCCAAGGCTATTGTCATGACGCAAAAACAAGAATTGGATAAATTGCGTCTTGATAACCAAGAATTAAATCGTGAAGCTGCTGCAAAAAAACAAGAAGTTGCGACTTTAAATAATGTTCGTGATAAAATGTTAAACGATTTCAAGGCAATATCTGCGGAATTAATAGAAAAACAGAAAGAATCTGTCATTGGAACACAAAAAACCGTATTGGGACCAATGCAGGAACAAATGCAAAAATTAAAAGATGGTTTTGAAAACAAGATTACAGAAATTCTTAAAACAACTTCTGCAAATAAAGCAAGCATTGATGAACAAATTAAAAATATGTTATCACACAGTGATTCTTTACAGAAAGAAGCAAATAATCTTGCAAATGCTCTTAAAAACAAAAAGACACAGGGTTGTTGGGGTGAATTGTATCTCGAAAATATTTTGCAAATGTTGGGCATGGTTGAAGGGGTAGATTACACCCGCGAAGAATTTTTCCGTGTTGAACAAGATGATGATGAAAAAAAGAAAAATATTCGTCCTGATTTTATTGTGAATTTACCAAACAATAAACGCATTATTATTGATTCCAAGGTTTCTATGGAAAGTTATCTGAAATATGAAAACGCAGAAACAGATGAAGAACGTGAACAATATGCAAACGAATTTATTCAAGCAACTGAAAACCATATAAACGAATTATCAACAAAAGAATATCAAAAGAAAGTCAAAAATAGCGGTCTTGATTATGTGTTTATGTTTATGCCGTTGGAATCTGCTTATATATTGGCTATGCGTAAAAAACCAGATTTATATGCCAGTGCACAAAAAGATGGTGTGGCATTAATTACATCGTCATTGTTGTTTCCTATGTTAAAGACTGTCGAAATGATGCTGAAAATGGAAAAACAAAGCAAAAACATAACAGAAGTTGTAGATATAATAAACAAACTGTATGAAAAATATGTTTTGTTCACCGAAAATTTTGCAAGTATAGGAAGAAGTTTGGAATCTGTGTCCAAGACATATGACAAGGCACGTGGTCAATTGGTCGATGGAAATAACAATATGTCTAAATTGTTTAATGATGTTAAACAAAAAAGTGGTATAACAACAAATAAAAACATAGCATTGGAATACAAAGATGAATAAATTAGAAATGAAAGTTTGTGGTGATTTGGTTTTGCGTGAAAAATGCGAACCTGTTGAAAATATCACACAAGAAATCTTGGACGATATGAACGAAATGATTAAGATGATGCAGGAACAAAGTGGGGTCGGTATGGCTGCGCCTCAGGTTGGTATTACAAAAAGATTCTTGGTCATGATGGATCCAGATACCAATGTTATTTATCGCATGATAAATCCTGAAATCATTTCAAGAAGTGAAGAAACCTGTGTTATGGAAGAAGGATGTTTGTCCGTATTGGGGGCAGATGGGTTGCCTGTTTATTCAAATGTCAGACGTCCAAAGACAGTAGAAGTTAAATGGACAAATGAAAAAGGCGAACATTGTCAAAGTGTTATGACAAATACATTGGGACGAATTGTTCAACACGAAACAGACCATCTGGACGGGATTTTGTTTATAGATTATTTGTCCGGGGTAAAACGTGAAATGTTGATGCGCAAAGTAAATCGGAGACATTAAATGAAAATTATTTTAATGGGAACAAATTCATTTGTTGTACCTGTGTTTGATGCGGTTGCGAACAAACACGATGTTGTTTCTGTTTTTACGCGTGCGCCAAAACCAACGGGACGCAAACATATTTTAACACCATCACCGGTTCATCAATGGGCTGAAAAACGTGGTTTGACGGTTCATACATCTATCAAAGAATTTGATGCAGAACATGAACATGCAGATATGATATTGGTTTTTTCGTACGGTGTTATTTTGCGTGATAATGTTTTAAATGCTGCAAGATGTGTAAATATTCACCCAAGTTCTTTGCCAAAATATCGTGGTCCATCACCAATTAGAACCGCTATATTAAATGGTGATAAAAATATGGATGTGTGTTTGATGGCTATGTCTGCGGAAATGGACGCGGGCGATATTTATATGCGTAAAACCATAGATATAGACGAAAACGACACAAATGAAATTATGGAATCTAAGGTTTCAGATATCGCAATAAAAATGTTAGATGAATATATGGAAAATCCTGAGGGTTTTATTGCGGAACCACAAATTGGTGAACCTACATTTACCAGAAAATTCGAAGGAAACGATGAAATCATAGATTGGACAAAAGATGTACATCAAATACATAACCAGATTCGCGCATTGGGTTGTGGACGAACAAAAATAAACGGTGTTGATGTCAAAATCTTGGAAACCAAAATAGAAAATAACGAGTTGAGAATTGTAAAAATTCAACCTGCTGGTAAAAACGCAATGGATTGGAAAAGTTTCCTTAACGGATTACACACCAGCGAAATTAAATATGGAGAATAAAAATGGCTTTTTTCTGTAAAGTTCAACAATGTCTTGTTCGACCAAATGTATATAATGGCAATGCTGATTCTCAAAAAGAATGTATCAATTTTAATGCACAAAACCAAAATATATGTAATCAATGTGTCCAATGGGTCAGGGAAGCAATCACAGTACAATCAAGATAAATAATGACACGATATAAAATAAATATTGAATATGACGGAACAAATTTAATTGGTTGGCAAGAAAACCAACAGGGACCATCTGTACAATCTTTGTTGCAAGATGCAATTTACAAATTTTGTTCCGAAAACACAGAGGTTTATTCTGCAGGCCGTACAGACGCGGGTGTTCATGCCGTGTGTATGTCTGCCCATTTTGATTTAGAAAAACAAGCAGAACCAGAAACCATTTTGCGTGCGTTGAATTTTTATTTAAATGGCGAACCAGTTGTTGTGTTGTCTTGCGAACGTGTTGATGATAATTTTCATGCAAGATTTGATTGTGTAAAACGTTGTTATAAATATGTTGTGTTAAATCGTCCTATGAATACGGTTTTGCAAAATAATCGTGTTTGGTGGGTTCCACAAAAATTAAATATAGACGCAATGAAAAAAGCTGCGAAAGATTTAATCGGAAAACATGATTTCACATCTTTTCGTGCAGCACAATGTCAGGCTAAATCCCCAATAAAAACTTTAGATGTTTGTGAAATAACACAAAATGGTGATGAAATAGTTTTTTATTTTGAAGCGCGTTCTTTCTTGCATCATCAGGTGCGTAATATGGTTGGTACATTGATTGATATTGGTCGTGGTAAAGATTTAGATATAAATAAAATTTTTGATGCTAAAAATCGCAGCGCTGCGGGTATAAATGCACCGGCATCTGGGTTGTATTTTATGCGTGCGGTTTATTCCACGGACGACGATAATAAATCTTTGTAATTTTTCCAGACGGATAAATAAATATTGCGCCATTTAAAATTTTTGCATTGCATTTTGGTGCGTTTATTTCAAATGGTGAAATAATAAAATTAATATCTTCGTTTTTACACATTGTTGCTATGTTATTCATAATTGATGTGAAATTATTCAGATAAACCAAATTCCAATTTTTCGTATTATATATACAGATTCCTTTCTTGCATTTATGTGTTTCATTTGTCGTGGTTGCTGGTTCGCCGTTTAATTCGCGCCATGAATTAAACGCAAAATAATGTGATGAAAATTTAGCCCTGTTGAATTTTATATGATTATCATAAACCATACCAATTAATTGATTGTCATATGTAGAATAAAACAAAGGTTTTTGATTTGTTGTATATATTGTTAGTGATGAAATAATTAAAGCAGATGCGATAATATAATTTATGTTTCTTAACCAGAAATTTTTCACATCTGTTTTAACATATAATACAACACACATTAAAGCCAAGATTGATAATATTAAAACAGTATTAGAAATATGATATGTATAAATATTTGCATATGGCAAATTTGTTATTTTGTCTGCGATATTTAATGCGAAGTTATAAATGTTATCTGTTAAATGTAAAAGATAATGACCATTAAACAATGCGCATATTGTTCCAACCATAACCAACGGCATAATCAGGAAAGAAAATATTGGTAAAATAATCAAATTACCAATCACAGAATAGACGGGAATATTTCCAAAATGTGCGATTACAAAAGGCATGGTAAATATTGTTGCGATAAATGCAGTCTGGAAAGAAGCTTTTATGAAATATAAAAATTTTTGAATAAAATTTCTTTTCTTGTATTGCGTGTCGTTAAAGAACCAAAGCAACCCGAATATAGCAGCAAAAGATAATTGGAATCCAGCGTTCATTACAAAAAATGGATTTATAAAAAATAAAATTAAAAATGCCAATGCAGCGTTTCGCAATGATAAAATATTTCGTCCAAACAAAGTCGCAACAAATATCAAAGTTGTCATTAAAAACGCGCGAATTGTTGCGACACTGATGCCCGATAAACATAAATAAGATATCAGACCAAACCATGAACAAATAATGGCTGGATATTTTGCAGGTATGCGTTTTGTTATGTATGAAACAGAACGAAATAATAAATAAAATAATGTAAATAACCAACCACCGACCAATGTCATGTGAAAACCGCTGATTGACCAAACATGTCCCAGACCAACGGAACGCCAAATGTTTGCTTCGTTTTCAGGTAAAGATTTTTTATATCCCAAAACCAAAGAATCTGTTAAAACGGAATTTGATTTTTTATGAATATAATCTCGTAAATTATTATTATATTCAGTTGTTTTTGTTATTTTATATGAATCTATGAAACCAATACCAGATAGGTTGTTAAAATATGACCATCTTTCAAAATCAAAAGAATCTGGAATATATTTTTGTGTTGGGTGAAATACATTTGCGGTTGCTGTTATTTCATCATTTATTTTTATATCTGTATCATTTTTAACAGAAAACCGTATGTTAAGATTTTTGTTGTCTTGAATTTTAGAATCTATTTGTTTTGTTGGCAGATTTATTGTTATAAATGATGATTTTTGTGAATAATCTATATTTGTTACAATACCAGATATATTTATCTTTCCAAAAGAATCATGAATTTGCGGTGTATTAACAAAATGTGTAAAACACATTGCATAAAAGAAACCAAATGCAAATAACATTATCGCGCGCAGAAATACATTTTTATATTTATAAATAATTGCCCCAATTAAAATTGTAATAAGGAAAGGAAATTGAATATCTGGTTCAATTCCTAATGAAAAATAAAGACCTGCACCGAAAGCCAATAAAAACGGCACCCACAAAAACAGATTTTTATATTGATTTTCTATGATTTCTTTCATATTCAGATTATAGGATTTTATTTTGTTGCATCGCAACCAATAATTTTTTAATATAAATTTACATAAGGAGAAAAAACTTATGTCTAGATACATTTTTGTTACAGGTGGGGTTGTATCAAGTTTAGGTAAGGGCGTTTCAGCGGCTTCGTTGGGCGCCCTTCTTCAATCCCGTGGATACACTGTTCATGTTCGTAAATTTGACCCATATCTTAATGTGGATCCGGGAACTATGTCCCCATTACAACATGGCGAAGTTTATGTCACAAACGACGGTTTTGAAACAGACCTTGATTTGGGATATTATGAAAGATTTCTTGGTGTGCATTTATCAAGAGATGATTCGTGTTCCGGTGGTCGTATTTATTGGGAAGTTTTAAATGCAGAACGTCGTGGGGATTATTTGGGTGCAACCGTCCAGATGATTCCACATGTTTCTAATAAAATTAAAGAACACATTTCAATTCCAACAAATACTGATTTTGTGATTTGTGAAATTGGTGGAACAGTTGGCGATATTGAACAAAAAATATTCCTTGAATCTATTCGTCAATATGCAAATGATGTTGGGCGCAGAAATGTTATGTTTGTGCATTTGGCATTGGCACCATATCTTGAACAGAGTGGGGAATTAAAAACAAAACCAACACAAATGTCTGTTCGCAGATTGCTTGAAAACGGTATTCAGGCAGATATGTTATTTGTTCGTTCGCCAAGAATGTTGACCAACGAAGAACGTGCTAAAATTGGTATGTTCTGTAATTTGCCTGCGAAAAATGTTATCACCAGTATCAATGTAGATAATATTTATAAAATTCCATTGGTATATGATGAACAAGATGTATTTAACATAATGGCACAACATTTTGGATTGCCAGAAGCAGCGGGCGATATGTCTAAATTTAAAAAGATCGAACATTATCTGAATAATGATTTGCCAACATGTACAATTGGTGTTGTTGGTAAATATTTTGATGTTGCAGACGCATATAAATCTTTGAATGAAGCATTGTTCCATGCGGCTGTGCAAAATAATGTGCATTTAAAAATTAAAAAGATAGATGCTGAAAAATTCACCCCAGAAGAATGCAGTGATGTAGATGGTATTTTGATACCTGGTGGTTTTGGTTCGCGTGGGGTTGAGGGTAAAATCGCTGCTGTAAAATATGCGCGTGAAAACAATGTTCCGTTCATGGGAATTTGTTTGGGTATGCAAACAGCGGTTATTGAATTTATGCGTAATGTTGTCGGGGACGAAAATGCTAATTCAACAGAATTCGCAAAAAATTGTACGCCTGTGATAAACATTATGAATGATTGTGATTCTGAAAATATGGGTGGCACATTAAGATTGGGTGCGTATCCATGTGTTATTAAATCTGGAACATTGGCTGAAAAGATTTATGGCACAACAGAGATTTCAGAACGTCATCGTCATAGATACGAAGTTGATATAAAATACAAAGATGAATTAGAGAAAAAAGGAATGATTATATCTGGAATGTCGCCTGATGGAAAATTGCCAGAGATAATTGAAATTCCATCTCATAAATTCTTTATTGCGGGTCAATTCCATCCTGAATTCCAAAGCAATCCATACGATGGACACCCAATGTTTAATGCGTTTATATCAGCCGCAAAAAGAAAATAAAAAAAAGTCCCAAATGGGACTTTTTTTATTCTTTTATTTACCAAAAATGAAATCTGGGTTTGATGATATTTTGATAATTGCATCAATATCATCATTTTCAGATGAATGTTGTTTAATTGTTTTTCCACATACCAGACATTTATGAATAATTATAAAACCGTCTTTTGTTGGTGTTGCGGATATTGGTTCCATCAAACCACCGCAATTTGATTGGCGGTCGCCGGGGTTGTTATCAACGTGTTTAGAATATAAACAATTTGGGCAATGGTTTGTATATCCATTGCCCGAAACCTGATGACCACAATGTTCACAGGTAAAATTTTCAATGCGTTTTGTGAATCTTTTCATTTATAATCCCAACGCGGTACGATACATTTTGGTCAATTCGTCTGCTTCGTCAATTTCGTCTTGGTCCATTTTACGCAAACGTATCATTTGACGAATGTATTTAGGATCAAAACCTGCTGATTTTGCTTCCTTATAAACTTCTTTGACATCAGCGGCGATTGCGGCTGCGTCTTCATTTAATTTTTCAATTCTTTCAATAATTGTAATCAATTGATTGTTATCAAGTGCGCCATGATTTTCTATTTTCATAATCCTTCCTCTTGTTTTTTAGGTTGTTTATATGATATATTAAAGATTGGAAAAATCAAATATTTTTACAAATAAAAAAAGAGAGAATAATCAAATGACACGTTTTACAAAAATTACAGCATCTATCGGTCCAAGTTCTGAAAGCAAAGAAGTTTTAACAAATATGATAAAGGCGGGCGTTAATGTCTGTCGTTTGAATTTTAGTCATGATACCGGTGATATTCAGGGTGCAAAGATAGATATGATACGTTCTATTTCTGCGGAATTGGGAAAACCAGTTGCGGTTTTAATAGATATTCAGGGACCAAAACACAGAATTGGTATTTTCGAAACAGAAAATCATTATCCATTAAAAATTGGTCAAAAATTTATATTAGATTCAGACCCAACACCTGGGAATGAAACACGTGTTCAATTGCCTGATTCAGATGTTATGCGTTCGCTGTCTGTTGGGGACAAGATTTTATTAAATGATGGTAAAATAGAATTGCGTGTTGATGCAGTATTTGATGATAAAATTGAAACAACTGTTATTCGTGGGGACGAAATTTGGTCCAGACGCGGTTTCAATTTGCCAGATACAGATATAGACACAGAAATTTTAACACCAAAGGACAAAGCCGACCTTGAATACGCAATTACAAAAAATCCTGATTGGGTGGCGGTTTCTTTTGTGCAAAGGGCGGAAGATATCGCGTTTGTTCGTGATTTTATTGCACAACGCACATCACACCCAATAAAAATTATTGCAAAGATAGAACGTCCAAACGCAGTTCAAAGAATTGTTGATATTGCGACAGCGGCGGACGGTATTATGATTGCGCGTGGTGATTTAGCGGTTGAAATGCCTTTTGAACAAGTGCCTGCGATTTCCCGTCAAATTATTCGTGAATGCAGAAAATTAAATCGTCCAGTTATAATGGCGACACAAATGTTGTCTAGCATGGTACACAGTGAATTTCCAACACGTGCTGAAATTTCAGACGTTGCAAATGCTGCATATTTGAGAACAGACGCAACAATGACATCAGAAGAAACAACCATCGGTGATGATCCAGTGAATGTTGTAGATACTATGAATAAAATCCTGACATTTTCAGATATGGACACAATCGCGAATCCATACGATTGGTCACGTATAGATAATGTTCCTGAAAATGATTGGTCGCGTTCTGTGTCATCTATGGCGTATTTGAACAAAGTAAATGCGATTGTTGTTTTTGCTCGTGATACAGATATTGCAATACAAATATCTTGCCGTCGTCCAGATATTCCAATTATTGCGGTTTGTGGGGACCAAGTTATTGCAAACCAATTGGCATTGGTTCGCGGTGTGTTCCCAATTTATGATGACTATTTATTCGGACAAAGGGACGCGTTTAATTCGGTTCGTCAATTTGGTATAGGAACCGGAAAATTGGTTATCGTAGATGATGATAAGATAAGTTTAAGAACACTTGATTAAAAAATGGGTCATTTGACCCATTTTTTTATATTTTTGTTGTTGACCAATTTGTGTAAATTTTACTATCATTTTAAATTATGAAGAGAATAATCAGCTTTGCTTTTTTAATATCTTGTTTTTTTGGTGCTGTATCTGCAAAAGATTACCGTGCGGCATTGGTTGCAGATATAGATTCTGGTCAGGTTTTATACCAAGAAAACGCAGAACAATTAAATTATCC